>Ga0307515_10000321_pt1 | contig 118788 bp, 105 predicted proteins | sample 17_EM_MG_FD_194513 | JGI IMG/M metagenome (GOLD analysis project Ga0307515, IMG submission 194513) | Populus trichocarpa ectomycorrhiza microbial communities from riparian zone in the Pacific Northwest, United States - 17_EM | ecosystem: Host-associated > Plants > Roots > Unclassified...
CAATCAGCAAGGGACAATATAGCAGAGCTATATGATCTCCACCACTTTGAATCCAACGCAGAGCGTTTGGAATTCATTGATTCCCTTCTGGCAGACAATAAGTATCTTTTTCCTTTAGCAGAGCGTGCGGAAGGTGGTGTATGCGGTCCAAATCCAACGCAGAGAGTGTCGAAAGCTGCTAACGAATAGCCAGCATCAACTTTACTTCCTGGCAGAAGCAATCCCGTGGTTTATCTACATCAAATAATATCATCGGGCGAATACCCGCGGTAAGTATGCTGATGGATTTTATAATTCCATGATTGACGGCAAGGACGGTCATATACCCTCGTCACTCCTCATGTTTACCTGCACCGTCTTGTGCCAGGCTCTCCTGGAGTGGCAAAGGAACATGGGCGTTCATCCGAAAGATTCCAAGTCAAAGCTGAATGCGGACTGACCTGATCACTCGAACTACTTCAATTACAAGAATGACGGTGGTGAGAACGCATCCTGCTGCACTGCAACATGTTGCAAGTTGTTAACCTCGCCTGGCGTTGCAGACACATATGCATTCTTGATGAGTACCTGGAACACACTACCGGAGAGCTACTAACAGAGGGTGTATAACAACACTCTTGCTACAGTCAAGCGTCAGATCCAACAGGCAGAGAACCCAACGCCTGCCGTCGTGATCAGCGTGGAAGCAGCACGTGTTGACAATGCTATTCGTCTTGATTATTTGACCTCCGAAGGGGCGCTTGAGGAGCCTGCGATCGGAAGCACTGACCCAAACATCCCGATGGACAACAATTGCAGGGATGACAAACTTCATATCGGGATGCCAGGGGGCAGCGGGGATTATGAAGATGAAGGTGATGAAAGCGACGTGCGCGATGCCATCCCCACCGCCAGCCGGCGACGACGGCCCGCAACTGAACTCAAGAGGTTTGACCTGGGAACCAAGATGTCGACGGGTATGAGGGCGTGGATGGCGACGATGCGTATGCGGATGAGGAGGAAGAAGCCTCACAAGCCGATGATGGATCAATGCAGAATGTGGAGGACGGAGGGCTTAGTAGGTTTGACCCAGGACCCAGTGATGTCGACGGGTATGAGTGCAAGGATGGCGACGATGCGGATGCGGATGAGGAGGAATAAGCATTGCAAGCCGATGATGAATCAACGCAGAATGTGGAGGACTATGGGCATAGTACTAGAGAGTGTGAAGATCAGACTGTATATTTCAGAAGTGTAAAATACGATAATGGCGAAGCAAATGCAACGGCAAGCGATGTTTCCGAAGCGAAGACTGTATTGCAATATGTGACAAAATCTCAACGGTGAACATATATGTGGCGAGTGTGGCATCCGATATAGCAGAGAGGTACAATGTGGCTATCGGCCGAAGAAAGGCATAAACATTGCCAGGCGTTGTGTAAACGGCTACAGCAAAACTGCAGCTCTGCGAAGAGTGTAACACACGTGTCGTTCTGATGGTGCGTATATCAGGCGCAAAGTAATGGAGGTGAGTATGCAACGCGACCTGTCGCCTGTGCGACGGGAAGCGTCCAATTCTCCGTCAGAGGGTACGAGGTTCCATCAGAGCCGTCAGAGCCGTCCGGAACACCCGGGTGTGTCAGACAGAAACTAGCGTTGTTGCTGATGATGGTTGTATACTTGGTAATTCGTATTGGATAGTATGTCCCATGATGGAACATTCCATGCACTCAGTATGATTCAGGCAATGGGGGTAACGACACACCATGTTGCAATTTGACACTTGCAGCTAACCTGCTCTCTGTCTGGAAAAAATTCCTACTATATTTGGTTGATTTCAAACTCCAGTGCGATTATTAAGTGGAAATGGAAGATCCAGCTAAGTATGAATTAGTACATATGATGTTGACATTCTGGTGGTGTTTCATATCCATCCTTCAAGTCTACAGCTTCCTTCATCCTCTCTTCCACAATGACTCCTTGGGCCATGTACTGGCGGAGTGTCAATAATCAATTCTGTGATTGATTTTCTGTTGGTGTTGAGTATTTTCTGAGATACTGAAACGTCATAATCCTGAATCTATCACTCAGTGAATCAGCATGGTTGGCACTTACATACATTGACTCATTTGAAAGGTGACTTAGTGCTGGCTATCCTCATGTGAACCTTAATCATTGTAAAAAGTGAGGACGATATTCTGTGATCTAATTGGCTATACTGAGAAAGTTTTGGAATATCCTTTGAAGATAGGTACTATTGAGCCATATTGCAGGGCCTACCAATTTGTACTCACAATGAAGATGATGAAGCACTATATTCCATTGCTTTCAACACTGAGAAATGTATATTACAATATAGGCCCCAACTGAACTCCAATAGGTCTTGCCTGATACATAAATCTATCATTTCTTTTGATATGGGAATAACCTCCCTTGGTGGATGGAATACATACTCTTTTCACCCCTTGTGACTAGGCACTAGCCTATGATGATGACATGGTATGCGCTCATGGGATATTGTTTTCAACTGCAGCAACCCTTGCAGGAGGGCATATTCTGCATTCCAATGCATGCCCAAGAGTGCTTCACATCAGCAAGATGTATTTCTGTCTCTGGGAGCGTCTGGGAGTGTCTGGAAGTTGTCGGACCAGAATTCCAGAATGGTCAAATCCCACAGTATACTGAACTAATGCAGTGGCCTTCAGGTGCATCTGGGAACAACGAAGAATAATTTATGTGAACATAGAAGGTCTGGTGACGACCAGGGGAGTACCTGGGAGCGCCAATGACAAGCCTGGAAGCACCAGGAAGCAGCAACAATAAGTCTGGGAGCGCCTACAACATGTCTGGGAGCGCCGACAAGAAGTCTGGGAGCGCCGACAAGAAGTCTGGGAGCACCGACAACAAGGCTGGGAGCACCGACAACAACTCTGGGAGCGCCATCAACAAGCCTGGGAGTGCCGACACCAAGCCTAGGAGCAGCTGGGAGCGCCGGTGACATACCTGGGTGCATCTCGAATCACTGTAGAGCAGTCTGGGAAGATCAACTGCTTCTTTGGGAATGCTGCTGTTGCATCTGGAAATCATAGCTACGACATATTGTTCAACGACTTTTAAAACTTGTGTATTCAGTTTGTATTCTCATCTATGTATCTTTATAGCTACCCATCTACGCACGGTATATCTAGACTGTCAGCAGGCGGAGCATAAGGGCAATTCGTGGTGCCCATGGAAATGACCCTTGAGTGAACTCAGAGATACACTCCGAGACTGTGATCGAGCGAGTTTTGAGATGCCCTTGGAGGCGGTAATCGAGCATATTTGGCGATACAGTTGGAGGCCATGATTGCGCGAGTTTGGAGATATACACAGGAAGGTCACAATGGTGCGAAAGTATAGATTGTAATCAAGCGAGTGTGGAGATGCACTTGAAGGCCATGATCAAGCGAGATTGGACGAGTACTTGGAGGCAGTTGATAGATGGTGAGCCGGGTGCCTCAGTTATACTCTCTTCATAGGTTAGTTAACTCGCAACTGTGGGAATGTGACGGGGTGACTTGACAGTGGAGCTCTCAGAGAGAGCTGGCTGATGGCGGTCAATTGTGTAGGGTGGCACACCTGCAGCCGACGCGATCTTTAGGGGTCAACTTGTAATCATGAGAATGACAAGACGAGAAAAGATCTTGAATGTATGCTGTACTGGATGTATGCTGTACTCGGTGTATGCTGCACTCGGTGTATGCTGTACTCAGTGTCAACTCATGATCATGGCATGGAGATAGAGAGGGATGACTTAACATTGCATTCTGCAGTGATGAAAAGGTTGTGAACGAGACAGAGAGAGATGGGGGATGAAGACGAGAACAATATGGAAGATATGACTGGATAAGTGAAGTTGAGTGTTCGACTAGCCACGTTCAGTCGGGAAGATCTTGTATTGGTCGTATTCCACGCCGGATCGGGACTTATACCTGGCATATCAGAGATGGTAAATTGACTCGTACACAGTTTTCTCTTAAGTCACCGCTTCTCATGATGATTTGTTCGATCTCCTCTCATCACTCTTTCTTGTCCTCAACTCTACCATCACCTAAGAACATGAAGTTGAGTCATCCCTGTGTATCTCTCCATGCCATGAGCAAGAGTTTACACTCAGTATGGCATACACTGAGTACACCATACAATGAGTACTACACTCATTGTGTAATGCATCATCCCAACATCGACTGTCTCCAAGCCTGTCTTTCATCTCTCGGCAGAACATGTTGTACCAAATTCTCTACATTTCCACAATTATGAGTTATCCAATGGATAGAGTCTCAGCTCCGGTCCCTCCTCCCTCTCAACTACCAACTCCAGATGGACCGCCTCCAAGTGCTCCTCAAATTTTGCTCGATCATGCCTGCCAAGCCCATCTCCAAACTCGCTTCATCATGGCCTTCAAGTGAATCTCCAAACTTGCTCCATCATAGCCCCCGAGTGGATCTCCAAACTCCCATGAATATGGCCTCAAAGGGTATCTCCAAACTCGATCGATTATGGCCTCCAAGTTCGCACAATCACCGCCTCCAATTGCATCCCCAAACTCACTCAATCATGTCCTAGGAGTGCATCTCTAAGTCCACTCGCCCATGGTGTGCTGAACCGGTGGAGCTAGCAGGTAGACATCCCATCATCACCACTCTGCCGCACATCAAATGGCATCGGAGGGGAATTAGTGAGAACATGTGGTTCTGGCTCGAAGAGTGTAGGAAGACGGTGAGCGGATATGACGGGATAGCCAACCCTGATGAAAGACACAAGTTGCATGGACCTATCAACACTTGAAAAGAGTGGGTGAGGACCCACACAAAGTGTGTAGATCAATGAAAGCTCAGCAAGAGTACATGAGTAACCACACAAACTGCCAGGATCTATCAAAGCTCGGCAAGAGTGCGTGAGACAAAGAGCTGGGAACGCTACAGTGTGTATTTCATATAACGCGATGCTGTCTATCTACCCTGGGTCTCCTAATTATATACTCCCTGTCGCTGAGTCCGTCTCTATTATCCCAGGATCTCCGTATCGATATTTATTGAGACACTTAGATAATCCATGTAAAATTATGATGTAGCAAATCTTGCGGCTGTAACAATGATGAATATCCTAAATGAAATGCCTTGTGGCTGTGGAACCCTAACAACCACTGCGGTGAGACTATGGCACCAAGTCTCCAGCAAAGCTTGCGCGCAGGTCTCAGCTGCTCTCGAAGTCTCCTGCAGGTATGTGCAGAGGTCTCAGCTGCTCCAAAATATGACTATTGTAATAGTGAAATCTAATTGTACCCTGAATGCACCTCCATAACTGCAGGTGCTTTCAGGACCACTTGAGAATGCTCTTGCGGAGTCTGAAAGCACTTTCCAAAGCTCCAGGGGGGGCTGGGAGCATCTGGAAGTACTTAGAAGCACTTGTGAGTGCTACGGGTGTGTCTGGGAGGTTTGCGTGTGGCTTCCGGACCTATTTACACTTTGCTGATGCCACCTCCCATTGCCACAATCATTTTTCTATCTGGGACACCTGTACTGCCTAGATTTGAATGTTCCACCACTGATTCAGTCAGAGAGATTTGGAATAAACCACATATTGCAAGGTCATGGCATTGGTACAGCCTGAAGAACAGTGCAGCCTCTCCAGTCATATCGGGCAACTAGTATTCTTTAACCCAGTAAGAGAACACACATCACTTTCTGGGTAATGCGTTTGCAAGGGGCATGAACCCAGGCTACTTTGGTGTTTTGGAGTAGGTTGCACATTGCTGAGTCAAAGTATCAGAAAAATGGTTCCAATTTGCTGAGTACTGCAATGATGCCATTTTTAGGAACTGATACAAAAGTCATAGATTCCCTTCCAGTTACCCTCTTGTTCAATCCTGAAACCTTCTCTCCTATCAACCACCCCGCTGCTACCATCCTGTTTCGTAACTCTTTCACTTCCAGCACTTTCCCCTCTTGCCCCTCCTTACCCTGGTTCACTATCATTCCTATTGGCTTCCTCGCTCGCTGCTATTGCCCCATATTTCTGACTCAGTCGTTCCCTTCTTCATTTAACAATCCTTTGGGTTTTCTGCTGTACAAATTCTTTACTTTCCCCACACACACCCCCATCCAGATAAGTAAAACTCCTCTGCTTTCTTGCATACCTTTTGAAGTCTTCTCTTTCACTCAGAATATATAAACATTCTCCCTGCCCAGTACTGGGCACTGTCTTTCCTGGTTGTCCATATGTTAACATATAGGTCTCCCAGACTGCTCCTAAAGCCATCTCCAAAATTCACCTGATAGGTTGCAATAACCATTATCTACTCTGACCCATTAATAATAGTGAGGGTGAACTGGCACTGGTCATCATCTTATTTCCTCTTATACTATTGAGTATATCTTTCCAAGCATCAGGAAAATGTATTTTAGTCACTGGGAGCCTCTAGGAGTATTTGGGAGCTGTCAGACAAGAATCCCAGAGTAGTCAAATCCCAGAGTTCAGTGGACCAGTGTAATGGCCTTCAGGTGCCCCTGGGTGCACTGGTGACCAATCGAGTAGGACATGGGAGGTTTGGTGACAACACAGAGAGAATCGAGCAATGCAGGTGACATGCTAGGGTGCTCCTTCGAATGATTGCGACATACTTTGGTGTACCTCTAATTGTCGATGAAAACCTTTTGTCCAACAGAGAATGCAGAGGACATGGTTGCACATTTCCGGGAATGCAGGTAAGAAGCCTGGAAGTGCCTAGAATCACAGTAGAGCTCTGTGGGAAAAATCATATCTTCGTTGGGAGTCCTGCTGCAGTGCCTGGAAATCGTGGTTACTACATACTGTTATGCGATTGTCAAATCTCATGCATTCAGTTTGTATTCTTATCTATTTGTCTATATATCTACATATCTATGTAGCTATCCATCTACAGACAGTATAGCAGGAATCGCTGCATGTGTTGCTTGAGAGCAATTTCACGTGGGCCTGAAGATGGTGATGGAGTGAATCTAGTGAAGCATCAAGAGGCTGTGACTCGAATGACTCTGGAGATACACTGGGAGGTAGGAATTGTGTGCAGTTAGAGGCCATGATTGGGCTGGTTGGAAGATAGAATTGGAGGACATGATCAAGCGAGGTTGGAGATGCAGTTGGAGGCCTTGATCATTCCAAGTTGGATAAATTAATCAACCGGGTTTGAAGATGCACTTAGGAGTCATGATTGTGCGAACTGGCAAGCCATAATTGATTGAGATTGGAGATGCTCTTGGAGGCCATGATTGTGTGAACTTTGCAGATGTGATCCAGTGAGTTTGGAGCTACATGTGGAGGCCATGAACATCCACAATCAACGCAGTACATGAGGTGGTCAGTCTGGAGAAGGGAGGCATGACAAGTGTTGCCACTTGATTCATCAGTTAGTTAACTCACACACATGGGACAGTCACCAGATCACATAATGTTTGAGCAGGTAAGGAGAGCTGACTGCCGGCGGTCAATCCTATTGGAAGGCATGCCAGAAGCTGAGGCTTCAGTCAGGGTTCACCTTGTAATTGTGAGCCGAAAGGGAAGACTATCAATGAATGTTAGATGCTGTACTTGTTGGATCCTGTACTTGTTGGAAGCTGTACGTGTTGGATTCTGTACTTGTTGGATGCTGTACTTGGTGGATGGTGTACTGGGTGGATGCTGTACTCGTTGTATGCTGTACAGGGTGGATGCTGTCCTTGTTGTATGCTGGACTCAGTGTTTACTCATGATCATGGGTTCGGGAAATCATGAGAGATGACTTCACTCCATGTTCTGACATGATTGTAGAGTTGTGGACAAGAGAGATCCGTGGGGGATAAGGATAAACATGATATGTGGATTATACCAGGTGATGTGGGAAATCCGGTGTATGACTTGCTTGATTGGGTTTCGAATACCTCTTATTGGTGTGCTGACCTGCCGGGTTGGGAGTCATAAGTGCCATATTGTGAATGGTAAATTGACCTGCACTCAAAATTCTCTTAAGTTCCAGATTCTCATATTGGTTTCCCTATCTCCTAACATCTCTCTCTTTGTGGTCCTCAATTCTACCGTCAACCGAGAATACAAAATTCAGTCATCCTCGTGTTTCTCCCACCACTATCATTACGGGTTAACACCAACTACGGTATACACTGAGTACAGCATCAACCCAAGATCGACTATCTTGTACTCCCAACAAGTCTTCCATCTCTTATCTGTCATCTCTGGTTGGACATCGTCATACTCAGCTCTCTACATTTCCCTGATTACATGAATCAATGAATAGAGTTGCAGCAACTGTTGCAACTCCCAATCGATCTCCTCTTGATCTGCAACCACTGAGTTCTACTCCAAGTCCACATGATCATTGCCTCCAGGTCAACATCTAAACTTGCTTGATCACACCATCCAAGTTTGCACAACCATGGCCTCAAAACCCATCTGCAAACTTGCACAATAATGACCTTCAAGTGTATCTCTCATTTTGCATGATCATGGCTTGCAAGTGTATCTTCAAACTCCCAGGATTATCACCCTGCAGTGCATTTCAAAACATGCTCAAACATGGGCTCCTTGTGCAGCTTGAAACTCAGTTTATCAAGTCCTCCATGTTCATATCTTCATTGTCTGCAAGTGCATCTCCAATCTTTCTTGATCATAGCCCTCAACTGCATCTCCTAAGTCACTTGAACAGAGGCAGCAAGTGAATTATGAAGTTGACTCACATGGTGTCTCCAGATGCTCCTCCGATTGCTCTTGAGTCCCGTATCGAGCCAGATTCCAAGTATTGATATATAGAGCTAGACTTCGATAGATAGTACATGACATATGAGGTCGTGGTGAATCTCCTTGTGACTGTAACAATGATGAATGTGATATGTGGAATGGCTTGTGGTTGTTAGGGGGGTGTTTAATGCGCAAGTAGAGTTACTTATCGACGGCCCTAGATACTTCTAATTTTTCAATACATATCGCCACTGAAAATAGATTGGAAGTCGATGAAGATTGGGTATGCAAAGGGGACAAATAATAATCGTAGTTTCTGATGCTTACAGAACAATGGCAATGCAATGCAATCTGAATGTCAGACATCATTGGCAGTACATATAAACTGTAAATTCCGCATGGGTTTTCCTCTAACCCAGGATGAGGTTCTTGTTGGCTTGTTGCTTTCCCAATCTTTTCCTTTCAGCCTTCAATTGTTGCTTAGTTGTTGATACAGGGTTGACCCATTCTGTCTGAGTACCTCATAACGGATCGGCCTGAGAATTCTTGGAACCTTGTACTTTTGATTTGGTGGAAACTGGGCATCATCAAATATCTTGAGGTGTTGAAGATACGCCTCTATCCAAGGATTCTGCCAGTATGTCTTTTGATTCTCTTGAATTCAATTCCTCTGAAGGAAATCTCTGATATTGAAGAAAATATGACAATGCTCAATCTAAATGAACTAGTGCTGCTATCCACCAGATGTACTGTGGGGAGAATAGACAATGGCGCTGTTCGAAGGTAGCCAATAATTTCGCAAAAGTCCACAACGCAATGTCAGCTTCATTTTCAACGGTACTACTCCTCCGAGGTGTGGTACTGCCTCTACAAAGCTAATGATAATCTATGATAATAATATAGATATAGGTATCATATAAACACAATAATATTTTAAAGTCCACTTCGCTGGTAGGTTTTTCTGACTGTTCTCTGCTCGAGCTTCTTCTTCTCATTGCCATGACTATGTGAGTTGTTTATAATCGGACCCTCACTTCATGTTTGATGTAGGAATCGCACTATGACTCTATGATTTCTTAATAGCTTATCTCTATGAACATCAGAAATGCCTCCTTGATGGTTGCCACACATCCCTTAGATTATCGTTGTCATGTAGGTGTGGTGTTGAAGCGTTACTGTCCCTTTTTGGGCCATCCTCATGACAAGATATCAAACACACATACTGACAACTCATAACTTCAGCTTTGACATCTTGTTTCCAATATTGTTCAGTAGTTGGAACATCTGCCGACACATAGCCTGAACAGTGCGTTTTCACAATCTTTATTAATAGCTCTTCTCTATTAATTATCTCGCCTTGAACTTGGTATTCAGCATTGATTCCGAGACTTAATCGGTTACCAACTGATACTCTGCCAACATAGATTATGACATGCATACCTTGTATTATTTAACTGGCATGGCGTTGCGATGCATACTAACTGAAACCAATGAGCAGGGTTGCTTCAGGCCATTTATCTTCAGCCAATGTGTTTAATCCCTCAGACAGCTCATGCTTAGACCTCAACCTTCTGTAGACCGGGGAGTGCCGCATGGCGTTCCCACTACTGAGTGCCTGGGCTTGGAGATCCCTCTTACTTGCATCTTGCATTATCGTCTGCTGCACACATAATTCTGTGTAAGTGCAACTTAACTGTGTCATGCCCTGCTAGATAGGATATAGTAGGCGTGGCCAATAACTATGCGCACTGCTGAAGGTTTTTCACTTCCCAGTAATGGTGACATAATTGCATCATCATAAGTGAATCCGCTTGCGCATGTGTGCTCGTCGCTAATTGATTAACCCATGTCCCAAGTGTAATCCTGCGCAAGATCACTTAGCTGTCAAACATGATGTCGTTCTTTGTGGAGTAGGTGATTTGCATACATGCTACTGTAATTGTTGCCGCATGAACCCACTGCGATCCATTCATCTATCTGTACCACCGCCAAGCGAAGACCCCTAACAGTGGTTATGGGAGTCTGGGATCCACTGCAGTGAGTGTTAGGGGTGCTCTTCTAGCAGCGGTAATGATACATGAATGGATTTGTATGCAAGTACATGTGATTATTCGTATAGAGATATGAGGTCATATGCAAAACACCTGCTTGTGAGACAACATCATGTTTGTCAGCTGAGTAATCCTTAGCGGGATTATACTCAGACCGCATGTCGATCAATTAGTCAAGCACACCTTGATTAGCGGATTCATTTATGATGACGCAATTATGTCGCCATTACTGGGAAGTGAAAAACCTTCAGCAGTGCGCATAATTATTGGCCACACCTACTATATCTTATCTAGCGGGACAACACACAGTTAAGTTGCGCTTACGCATAATTACGTGTGCAGCAGACATTAACGCAATATGCGAGTAAGAGGGAATCTGCAAGCTCATGCGCTAAGCGGTGAGAACAACTTGCGGCTATCCCCGGTCTACAGAAGGTCGAGACCTAAGCATGTGGTGTCGGAGGGATGAATGACATTGGCTGAAGATGAGAGGGCTGAAGCGACCCTGCTCATTGGTTCGAGATAGTATGCATCGCGACATCATACCAGTTTAATCAATACGAGGTATGCGTCTCATAAATCCACATTGGCAGAGTATAGGTTGGTCGCCGATTAAATCTCTGACGCAATGCCAAACATCGTTATCTAAGGTGAGGCAATTAATAGCGACGAGCTATTAAATTATATTGCGATAAGCACTGATAAGACTACGAGTCGTCAGATGTTCCAACTACTGGACAAATGAGAAGCAAGATGTCTAAGTTGACGTTACGAGTTGTCATATTAAGTGGGTGTGATATCTTGATATGAGGATGGCCCAGCGTGGGGGCATAGTGCCTTAAAACCACTCATACATGAACACGATAACCTGAAGGGAATTTGTGGCATCATCAACAAGTCATTAATTTGATCTCGGCGATAAGCTATCAAGCAAACTATGTGTCATGGCGGAAACCCGAAGGCAAGCTTGACCTGAGGGCCCGACTATATAATAACTCGCATTGTCCCCGACAATGAAAAGAACAAAGCTCTAGCAGCAATCCACAGTCAGACATTACAAGCGAAGAACACCTTAAAATATTATTAAGAATTCTATCTATAGACAACTTCAAGATTACGTCTTTAAATCACCTTCGAGAATATTCTCTCTATGTGCTCTACCAGAGTGACACAATCTCAATACGCACATCAAGCGGTCGTTGAAACTATCGGAGATCAACTACAGTACTTCAAAGATCGGCGTTCGACCCACATCTACCGAACGGTGTCATTGTACGCCGTTATACTCGCTATCGAATACGAGGTGCACCGGTACATCACTACAGGGTTGTTGCCCTTCGAAGAATTCTCCGAAGAGCGACCATAGATGGACGAGGAAGATTGGTGAGCTCTTACTAGTGGAACTAGATAAGAGGTTGAGTCTTGGGAAAGACGAGGAGAAAAGGGAGTTTAGATAGTCGGCTTTATTTAGTCTGATAAAAGTTGTATTGATTATTGGGCCAAAATATCCCCGTAACACTGAAATCGTATCCTTGTATACAATTGTCCTTGAACACTTGGGAGGCAACAAGAACCCGGCTGAATGAACCACAAGAAGGCCCGACTAGGACATACATCACAAGAGACCAACTCGGCAGCTACTCTCAACTGTGGTAACTACTACCATCAATTCATCAATGACCTCCTTGAGGGAATCTAATCGGCCCAGGCTAGTGAGTCATTGGCCGCTGACCTGACATGTGGCACCTTTGGCACTTCAACCATTGACAACCCTAACCTGCACACAACAGATATGCCAGAGGTAGGCGTAAGTAACAAATGGTAAGTCACTGCGGGAGCCCCCATCCAAGAAGGAGAGATATATTATCCAAAGGATGAACTGCTTTGCAAGAAAGTGATCAGTATTTCCCATGACAAGTCTGGCTCCAGCCACTTTGGAGATCACAGAACTGATGAGTTTGTATGCTCGGGCTGCGACATGCCTGCCATGTATGCTACCGAAAGAAAATATATTGCCAAATTTGAACCATGTCACAGAATCATGGCATCACAGCACACCCACCACGGCACAAACATGCTGCAACCACTACAATCCTATTGTTGGGAACGGGTTTCCATGGACTTTGTCACCAAGCTCACAGAGTCAACGGGCTACAGCCGTACAAGACCCGTGGTGGTTATCAATAGATTGATGAAAATAGCAAATGTTCTCCCCTGCAGGAATGATATCCACCAAGCAGAGCTGGCGTGAATGGGTTTCATGTATGTGAGCTGCGATCACTATGCACCAGGCAACATCGTTACCGATCACGGAAAGGTGTTCACCAGTCGACGCTGGAAACGAGTTTGCTCATATCTATCCGTCAATCGAAGACTGTCGACTGCTTTCTATCCACAGACTGATGGCCAGACAGAATGGCAAAACCAGACCATGTAGAAGTACTTACAGGCCTTCTGCATCTATGAGCAGGATAACTGGGTCACGCTGTTATCTTTGGCACAGTTTGCTTACAACAATTCCATTCATCACTCAATGCAGATCACACCATTCTGGACCAACTGCCACTACCACCCACCAATGCAATTCAAGCCACTGAAAGCCCTGTCAAACATAAGGTCAGAAATACAAGCAAGATGGAACAGTATTGGGAATGGCAGAGAGTCACCGGCTTCTCCAGGAGAACTTGTTGGAAGCCCAGGTAGGGCACTCACAATATGCTGGTGGGAAGGACATGACTCTCAAGGTTGGAATCAGAGTGTGGCTCCTGACTCAACACTCCTGAACAACTAGATGATGAAAGATACTCGACTACAACCGCACTTGGCCATATACAGTAAGTAAGATCATCAACAAGAATATTTACAATCTAGGGTTCCTGAAAGCAATGTGGAATCACAATGTCATCCACGTGGTGCAGCTCAATCACCACACACCTCTGGTCATAGGATTATTATTCCCAGATGCACACCAAGTAACAGTTGACAATTCAGAGAAATGGGAGGTAACATAAATCCTTTACTCCAAGGAGTATTACCAACAGCTACACCTTCTTGTGCAGCAGGCCGGGAACAGCGCCAGCCGCACATGCTGGGAGCCATTTCCAAATGTTGCAAATTCTCGTGAAATAATCAACAAGCTCCACTGAGAGCCCCTGAATGTGCTGCAGAGGTGAAGGAACTGGGATTTCAGAAGTAGAGGAATTGACACAAATGGTGATATGGAGGTTTAGGTCAATTGCGCATTGCCTTCCTTCTCTCCTTTCTTTTCTTTCGATCCTGGTCCAGTACACATGAGGTCAGCACTAGGTCTTCCACCTCCGGAACCCATTCAGTAGGAGGTGGAGTTTCCCCATTTGCCAGATCTGCTGGTGGATCACACTGGACAGTAATCATTGGTTGTGGGACTGCTGAGATCATATGAGTGTGTATATGTGTTGTGTCTTTTGTTCTACTTGTAGGTTGCAGCCTGGGAGTTCTACCCTAAAGGAGAGGGATGGTGTAACAGTGTTGTCAAGTATTGGTGTTCATCATTGCCAGGCAGTCATGCGGGGTGTCAAGTGCCAGGTAATCGCCATGATTATATTGCCATCCCCATGGAGACATAACTCTGAACTGAATACCATATCAGTTATGTTTACTCCTAATCTCACTCGCATCAATATACAACAGTATAACTCAGACCATACCCTTACACTCCCAAGCACTGGCATACATGCCCTCACATCCTGGCTACATTATAGCCATATGTGTTCATGTCACACTTGCTGGTTCCTACTGGCTGGTGGCAGAATAGATGCCAATTGCACTGTACATGGGTGGTAAACAATATTTGACATCTATCCGAATGCATGCTTCTCAGTAGGTGGTCATACTCACACTAACAGATGCTTGCATCAGCACCCTGAAAGCCTCAGTTTGTATTCCACCTGTATGTTTCAGCATCTCCTGAGTTAGCATTTGGTATGGTCTTCATAGACCAGTTCTCTCTGAAAGGAATTACCCTCACAGCTTGGGTGCATTCTGTGCAGACGACTCTGAAGCCATCTCGATTAACCGCTTCAGTAGATCTCATCTATGGATTTCTACTTCAAATCTTCGGTATTTGTTATAAAGCCATCAGTTGTCACATTGTTAGCATCTCGAAATTCATCCATGAGGCCTCTGGTAAAAACTGTGTTTATTGAGTTAGGTGGGTGGTTTGTAGAACGTTTCGTAATCCTTTGTTACACCCTTACGTAGGCATTTTGGGCGCCGGTTTGGTACTTTTATTGTGCACAGTACTCCAATTGATACCGATGTGAAGTCATTCCACAGTGATATCTGTCCCCATGACACAATAGTGATCATTGCTTGGTAGTGATCATCACTGTTTTGCCTAAAGCCATTCTGGAGTCTATTCAGTCTGCATGGGTGGTATATTCCATGTTGTGAAGTGGCCCAATTTGGGTAATTTTCTGTATTTTGTTTGGAACTATTGTCATAGCTGTATTTGCACTTGTTCAGCATGGATCACAATTAGCATTTCTCCGCTGAATTTGCAGGCCTATTGAACCTCTGTTATATCCTAGGTTGAATAATTATCACTAATGTTGAGGTCCGCATACCTGCTCTCCTCCACTTTGTTCATTGATCTGTAGATGCACATGCTATTACTTGACTCAGTGCACTTGTTGGCATTCTCTGAATCCACTTGTCAATTCATCTCAAGGTGCACTTGCCACAGCTAGCCAGATCAATTGATGACTGTATCTCACTGTGCTGTATTCCTGTACATCCAGTATGGTAATTGTTCCTCTAGTGGTTGTGGTTCCAATTCCCATTATCCCTCTCTTCTAAATTTCTTGACTCCAGCAGTGGCTAATGATAGCATGCTCTGTAGGGAATGTCAACAGGATGGGTGCAGTCTTGAAGTTGATTTCCAGTTGTCAAGATGGGAAGCTCATGATCACCAAGTTGAGTTGCAATCACACTTGGGATAGTATACTTGGTATTTTATCTTGAAACACATTTGGCATTGTATTAGGTATTGTATTCGCCATTGAAATCCCTGCCATATGGTACTTGATTTGGTATCTTGAATAGTCATCATAATTGTAATCAGTAAACATATCTGCATCATGGTACTCAATTGCTCGTCTCATTGATTGTCATTGAAGGTACAAGTAAATGGTAGGGTACAATGCCTCATAAATTTGTGTATCTTGCAATAGTCAAAAGATTGACTTTCATCAATCTCTAGGCATTAGTGCACCTCCAGGAAGTTTGTATCTGTGCTCTCAGTCCAGTTCACATCATTTCAATGATTGCGGTTTTCCTTGATAAATTGCTTTTGACAGTACCACTGTCTGTCATAACTAGAGTATTGTCCAGTACTCAGGCCTCCAATTTTTGTTTGTAAGTTCTCAGCTGTTCGATTTGCTACAGTGCTATTAATTGTTATTTATCTGTGGGGATTAACTCCATACTACAGACCTGCACAAAAGTCATTCAAACTGCTGCATGTGTACTAGCCAAAGGAATCAAGGAAAGGATGGCAGTGGTGAAAGGGAACCTCCAGGAGTTGCAGTACTGCTGGCCAGTCCAATGGCAAATATCTGTGCCTCTGCAATCTTTGCTTCGTTGACGCTGTGACCTCATGACAGTTATTGACAAGTCACTTCAGAGCAGCTGTTATCGCACAACTACTGCCGCTACTCTTGGTAAACCTATCCAGCCTGTGAGTGATAGAGTCTCTGATATCTCACAATGCCACGTCCATAGGACCTTATACTGCAGCTCCTAGTAACCTTGTGCACACTCCAGACTATTAGGGAGAGGCTATGATAACTCCCTGCTAGCTAGCAGTCATCAAGTGGTTGCTGAGTTTGTATCACTATATGAGGTATGTCCATGACAGACATACTGTTCCATTGATACTTGTAATGCAGGACTGTCCTCAGCATTGCTGTCTCTGTAATACATCCTGTACTACAGACATGTCCGCACAGCTCAAAAGCATCCTCAGAGCAACCAACTGGCGTGAAGTTGATCATGGAGTTGGCAAGAGACCAATATTCCATGCACGTAGGACTGGTTCAGGGACTGATCCACCATAACTGGGTTTGGCCCTATAGCACAGTAGCTGAGTACGACATCTTACATGGAGACTAGCATATCCAGTAAATCTATTCGCAACTCTTGGTCTACTTCATGGCAGTGTAAGAACTGCTACAATGTGCCACATGACCTTAGTAATTGATTATTTTGCTGGTATAGATTGACTGTGTGTTATGGATTGGGTCCCAGTGATGATGAATACTTGTACTATCCATATCTCTTCAATTGATTCGGTCCTTCCATTGCTGTCATGAACAGGTGCCTCTGGATGTCATAGTTATGGATCATTGATGCCATATTTCCCATAGCCAATGTAGGCAATCCACGATGGATTTCTTGACTTGATTGCAGCCATACTCATCGTTCCTCCATTTGTCCATCATGCAGGGAGTTTGTAGAAAATATGGTTACATGCAGTCTCTGTTGGTGTGACTGTAATTGCAGTTCAAAATCATTCTGATAGTAATGGTATAATGAATGTACTTAATAATCATAACCTGAGAAGCCATCAAGCTCATTATACTGAATGAAGTCATTGTAGATGCTATAGTGAATATAGTTGGTCTGTGGAGTTGAATAGGACTTAATGGTAGATACAGTTTACGCTGCATAATAAATTGCGATTGCAAGTTCTCTTCAATGGAGGGAATGCCGCTGATTGTAAACATGCTCGAATTGTTGGGCAAGTCGATCAATTATTACACTTCTCCTATGCAGTTGTTAGTGGCACTCAAGGTCCTTTATTCATCCACAGATTCTCCGCCTTGGTGAGAATCGTTCCTAGTATTCTCTATCCATGCAGGGGTTTGCTCAAGTCATGTATCCATTGATTGGCCATAGAATACATCTCTAGATTCAATCATTGCGGTTGATAGGGCTGTGGCAGGTCATGCAATTTGAGCCTGGTGCACCTAGTTCAATTAGATGAAATGGAGTGGTAACTGTGATGATTTTGAAACCAATTCTTGACTTGGTCTTTGGTTCTTGAATTGGCCACAATCAAGGGTACAGAGAGTCACCCCATCCATGCTAGGTTCTCTGATTAATGATTATGCCAAAGTGACTCACAGCAATGGTGTTCCAACTCTATTAGATTGATCATCTGACATTTCACCTGTCAAGGCTGAATAGTTGTGGTGAGAATTTGTCATGATATTTGTCATTACAGGATTTGCTTCTCTTATGTCCATCAGTTTCTGAACTCTTCTCCACCGCCATCAGGGGGCTCAGTTGAATGATACAACAATCAATGCTCCATGCTGTATTGTAATGGAGTCTCATATGTTTATTTCAAGAGTTGTATTCTGAAATGTTGTCATTGTGAAGTTGTACATCAAAATAAGGGTAAGCTGACAAGATCCCATCAGGGAGTTGTATCTGCTTACGGAATAAGTGATAAAAGAATGATGTTATCTACGGTATTGTTTGCCCTTATAGGCATACTGTTGGTGATTATAGGAATGTGATTGCAAACATGGATGCAAGTGATAGTAGTTTTAAATGTGTAGGTAATGTGATCACTAGAGATCTAAGGCTCAGTGTGAGCTGACTATATAGAATGGCTGTTACCCCACCTGGGCTCATGTGCTGCCGTTACAATCTGATAGTTGCACTGTTTTGGGTGTTTCTTATACCATTTAAATAACATAATAGACTATAGCAAGGTGCTACTAATTACCCAATGTATGGGGCAAAAGAGACTGAATAGTAATGTCTGATTACCCAATCCTACAACAAAGCTATTTTTATAGACAAGACTTCTCTTCTTCGTAGGTACAGAGTGTAAATCAGTATTAGAATCCAATGTCATAATGATATTCAAGAGTGCTGGTAGGCCATGTCCACAACACGATGCATCAAGAAATAAATAATCACATTACTGCAAAGCTGTATTTGTAGTGTCATGTCTGATATCATCAATATTAGTTCTTTTATTTCTATTGTATAGTATACCACTTTCTTAGTAACATTCAGAGTGACTATCGCCACAGTCATTAATGACACTGAATTCACAATATTCCGGGTAAATGTGTATGTTGTTTTCGTTGTACACAATGGTGAAGCCATCAGGATCTGAATTCACCCCATGATTATTGGATCAGTATTTTTGCTTTACATTTTCCATTTGTGCCTGTATTGTAACTTAGGCTCTTGTGGGAAGAGATCCAACTTGATAATGTGAATTCCAATTGAAATACACTATGGGGTATAATATGAAATGTACATTAGGGATCGTGATTGTTCAGAAGAATTGCAGATCCGGTTATAATACTTGTAAGATAAATTCTAGTTAGTTCATATCATCGTATCAATTTCATCTCCCTGTTAGTTTCAATTATCCTGGATATCAATTGAATATTTCTAGACCTTTATTTGTGAAAAATTCCCACATGGCAGCTGAATATTTGAAGGGTAGCTTCTGCAGACATGGCTGAGTGTTACAATTGCCTTGGTTCTTGCATTGTTGTATTTCTTGGTGGTTAGAATGTTTCACAATTATGTGTCACATGAAGATTTTGGTCTTTATCGGAAATTTCTGATATTTCAGGCAATGTCAGCCTTTGACTCATACTTCTTTGACACTCACTGAAAGAGCCTGTAGCACAAGATCATGGCAAGCCACAGATACAAGCATAGAGAGTATTGGATTATGGGTAGTATCTATAGATTAGTTAGAAATTTCTTCTTTTGTCTAGAAGGGTTTGGTAATATAGTTTTCAATGTCACGTGTTAAAGCGCTGTGGAACTGAAGTGTGCAAATATATTGTCATACTAGAGCTATTGCTCATTGCGGAGAACCACCTGGTAAACCGCAGGTGGATGTGGAGCACAATTATATGGGAGTTTGGAGACATGAAGCAGTATGTTGTGATGTCAATGATGTTCAACTAAGTGATATAAATGAACAATGATCATGTTGTAATGAGAGCAAAGATGGAACTACTGGATCATATGGTGATATTGGTGATACAATTGGAGTTGGAGTATCAGAACCTTCTCCAGTTGAGGGGAAATTTTATATACTTGTAGAACTTTGTATATTTGATATTTGCCATCTCTTCAGTATTCTACTCCATGGTGAATTTTGAGCTTTAGTGTTGACATTATACATCCCCCAACATCTCATATCATTTCTTATCTATATTGATGAAATACTGACAGTATTCTCTTTCCCCCTATCATGTCCCATATCTATTTTTGTGTTTTTTTTCCTCACTCTGCATCTGGAAAAACAATCTTTTACAACCTGTAACTTATAGAGAAGATGTTTTTGGGACAGTGATCCATAGCGTATTTGACTAGTGCCACTATGAGACCCTATGGACCGGTGCATGCAGTAGATCACTATGATGCACATACAATTATGTGTGCTTGATACTATAGATTATACTGTATTTTACAAATATCTAACCTAACTGCAAAATCCATTCCATTGCATGCTGCCTAGTGCTATGAAGTATACGTTCAAATGCACTCGATTGTACACTGCCAGCCTGCTTGACATATACTCCCAAGTACACACCAAGTATGCTCCCAAGTACACCTTCTTGAATCTACTGAAGTACACTACCAAGGTTGCTCACAAGGACAAACTCAATTGCATTCAATGTAACACTGTCTATGTGGTTGCCTGTAGGTTCCCAATTATGCTCTCGAGAACCTCATCAGTTAAATCTGAGTATGCTCTCAAGCAGACATCCATGTCAGTTTCAATGGTTACTACCAATCTAGCACGCAAATGATGCCGCTAATTGCTCTCGACTGCATACCTCCACCATGCTTGACTCTATCCTCTGAATCAAGCTGTCAAGATGGTTTTAATTACACTCCCAAATGCACTTGATAACACTCTCCCAGCCTACATGGTTCTCTGCGCCCAAGTGCACTCTCAAGATGCAAGACATACCAAATTTCACTGGACTATATGCTTCTGTGTACGTTCCAGTATGCACAATTCAGAGACCTACTGTGTTGAATGCACCAGGCACCAGGAGGTGTAAGGCAGGTGGTGTGTGATGGGTGGCTAACATAGTATGGTGGCCAAAATGATGACAGCAAACTTTTTCATAGTCTGATCCAAATCTTTTTGAATACCACTGCCACAGGATCTCATGATTTTTTATGGTTCTGATATTGAAAGTTGCAAAGTTAGATTCCCCAAGAAATGTTGACAATTGGATATTGGGGAGAGTACAGCTCCAACTCACATTGTCTAAATGAATCTGCTTCTCACTTCTCATTGATTGTGGGAATAGGTGTGTGCAGTCAGCCCAATGGTGATGGTGATGATGGTGATGGTGATGATGGCAATGGTAATGATGGCGATAGTGATGATCGCAATGGTGAAGATGGCAATGGTGAAGATGGCAATGGTTAGGATGGTCATGTTAGTGATGGCAATGATGATGATGGTGATGATGGTGATGGTGATGATGGTGATGGTGATGATGGTGATGGTAATGATGGCAATGGTGATGATGCTGACAGTCATGATGGCAATGGTGAGGAAGACAATGGTGATGATGGCGATGGTAATGTTGGTGATGGTGTTGATTGCGATGGGGATGTTGGCTATGGAGTTGATTGTTATGGTGATGATGGTGATGGTGATGATGGTGATGGTGATGATTGTGATGATGATGTTGGTGATGGTGATGATGGTGGATGTATTGATGGTGATTGTGATGATGGCAATGGCGATGATGAGGATGGTGAAAATGGTAGTGGTCATGATGGTGATGGAGATAGTCTTGGTGATGGCTACCATAGTAACTTTAGCACATAGACAATTAGGTTCCCTACTTCAATGTCGGCATCAATACTTCCACTTACTCAGTGTGTTCCATCACCTAAATGATTCCCATGACAAACTCTGTGCTTTGGCTCTCTCACTGGCAGCTCTCTTAGGGGTGGCTCTCTCCAGAGCAGCTCTTTCAAGGGTGGCTCTCTTAAGGGCAGCTCTGTCAAGGGTGGCACTTGAAGGAGCAGCTCGCTCAGGGGTGGCTCACACAAGGGCAGCTTTCACACGACCAGCTGTCTCAAGTGCAGCTGTCTGAAGTGCTGCCATGTCAAGTGCAGCTCACTCAAGAGCGGTTCCTTCAAGGGCAGCCCTGTGTGGCCCAGGGATTGGGTAGCTGAATCAATGTCATGGACCCATTGTCAGTTTACTTGTGTGGCCTGGGGATTGGGTGTGACATCAGCTGATCTTTGCAACTGTATGTAGGGAGTAGGGAGTAGGGAGTATATATATAGGTCATCAAGTACAATGGAATGACGAGCCTGGGCAATAGACTTCGTACTCTCATATGGGATAGATTTCTATTCTCTACCTGGAACCTTCTCTACCTAGCTACCCCACAGTGGCAACTACAACTGGCCACTTATCCCAAAGCCTCAAATGGAGCAGGTCCAATGAGAATATATTGGTTACAGAGACGAAGCAAGGGGTGGTTACAACAGGTAACGGCTGTGCAGCTAGGCCGGACCACCGTGTGCGAAGTCAAATCTCTCTGTGGAAATGTTAAAGCAACCCGGGCCAGCACTGGCAGTTTCTCTCATATTTCGGAACTCAATGCTCAATAACAACACACTTGTAACTAAAATCAGGTGGTATTAGTATCTCATTGGATATGACTATTGTACTACAGCACTGCAAAGTTGTTTTGTTTCCATCTTTGTGTCTGCAGGTGTTAGTTGGAGCTTTTGTTAGTATTGAGAGTTTTTGGTTTGGTTTAATGTCCAACTATCACTGCAACATGATTTTAGCAATTACCGAAACAGTCGTGTAATGTCGTCTTCACTGTTGGGTACTTGCTGGGCGATATGCTTGAGGAGGGCTTACTAGTCCAGATTTCACATTGCAAAATGAGGAAGACTTTTTGTTCACCAAGCATGGTCATGGGAAACTATTTGGAGAGTCGCTGTCAGAGCAGTTGTCAGGTCATTGGCAGAGTTGTTGTTCAAGGGCTGCTGTCTGAGGTCATCTGTCTGAGTGGCAGCTGTCAGAGTCAAAGTCAGCGACTGAATTACGCCATTTGTAGGTAACAGTCATCTGTACAGCTCGAAACGTTCCAAAATGCCGAACTGTGATGTAACCCAATAGCGACCCAAAACCCAGCAATACTATCCTGGAAATCCAAACCCAGACACCCGAAAGAGCCAACCTGGGAAAGCAAACGAATCTGGAAACCCATGTACCAACCCAGGAGGAATAAATGTCGAGACTCAAAAGTGAAAAGTAGAGAAAGATCACAAATTAACTAACATCCATTACATTGGTATGTTGACCAACTACAGCACACCAGAGTGCCTGGGGGGACATGATTCTAATCAAGGTATCATATACTTGATCAGCATCAAGATCAATGAACTGACTGGAAGCATTCTGGAGACACCCCAGCACATATAGTATTGGTGACTGTTTCAGCCACTGGGTGTTTTCAATCAACCGATCAATCGTGGTGAGGTTAACCCATTGAGTTGTGGGTTTAAGTTATTGCAGAGCAATCCACCGCACTTGCGACCCTGCATAATATTACATTGAATAATCCGTACCCCGGTCTGCCATGACGGAATCTTTGCAATTATAATGTAGATTCAAGCCCTCATTGCTTGTGAGATAGGACAAGACAAGGACCCTCACCTGCCTGCTGTTGATAACTGACTTCTTCACAGAAGCATCCACATCAGCACTCATTGAGCTATGGATACAATAACAATCGTAACCTAACAGGCGGCATTATCATGCAAAGGTTAGCATCATTGTCATCCGAAGAGTTGATGTTGGAGTTCAACATCAGATCCCAATGTTAGTGCTGATGTGAGTGGCGGAAAATGTGAACGTGAAGGTAGTGCCAACCTGTTCAATGAGCCACTGGGTGAGTGGCCGCTATACCCACAGAATGACTTTCCCACCATACTCTTTCACTGTCAAGGTGTTCTGGAGATATTGTTAGAGCCAAGCCAACATTGGAGCCCGAAACTGCAACGCATCCTTGATCTGATCATATGTCATACCCTTGACCTTCTCAGGCAGAGGTACTTGATCCTTCTTCCCGGGGTTAGCCATTGCAAACTCGGAAATAACTGACCTCAGCGTAATAAGGTTCTGTTAGCCCATTTCAGCAACCCCGGCAGGTAATGTCCATAATCACTTTGCCTAAGACATTTCCAGTTTCATCCAGGCAGGTCCAGCAATTAGTACTATGGAGATCAGGTGAATAACCTGCCAATGAGGGCCAAAAGGCTTCATCTTGCCCATCACTTTAGGCTGGGTGAAGCCAACCCCTGTTATTCTCGCTCTGAGCCCGTTCTAGATACCATTTACCAAATTACTATACAACTGTTCAACTCCAGAGGACTTCATTACTGTAACGAGTTCAGTGCATTCATGCATCAAACAGATGTTGAAGACATGTTTTGGGTTGTTGAACAGGATGTTTCTCACAATTGTTCGCCATAGCGTAAGTGTGAATAACCCTGCACAAGCTAGCCTTCCAATAATGTCCTGTGAGTGGTGCCGTCCAATTACGATATCTGATATTCTCGTGGCCCTTTTTAATTTCCCCGCATCACCAATCGGGGGCAGAATATTGGCATCTGCAGTCAGTGTTGCGCAGTGAACAAGTGATCCGAATTTGGAGCCTGTCTCGTATTAATCTGTACCTGGAATGCGCCCGGCACCAGGTTCAATACCTGACACACTACTCCCCTCCATGACCCAATGATCATCAAAAGTGTTAGTAAAGTTTGATTTTTCTGGTGGCAGCTGTAGTGTCAACCAGGATAATCTCTCCAGATAATGCAAGATTCAGCGCAAGTCTTCAATGCGATTTACCACTGGGGTTGCCATTAACATCCATGGGTAGTGCAGCTCCAGGCTGAGTATATAGAATGCCATATACACACTGTAATTGTGGGAGTCCATTTTAACCATTGATCCATTAGCCATCCCAAACTTGCCACTTGGGGTCCTACTTGTTCTCAACCTGTGGGCCTCATCCATGACAACCCAAGAAAACATGCCGGGGCCTAACAAAATCCAACCATCAGCCTCCACTTGGTTGAACCACTGGTAGATACTGTCAGTAATCAAGATTAGGATTCTCCCACATGGTTCCCCACGACGAGCGGCTTGATCGGATGCCCTGCTCCAGGAAGAAGTACCATGAGTGAGATGGGGAGTGAAATCAGCAAACTTAGTCAACGCTGTTTCCCATTCTGCTACCATCAGTTTTGAACTATTTCAACTTTAACTTGAAGTCACTATAGTGGTATGTATTCCAGTCATATCATAACAGTAATGAAGTGAGGTGAACCTCCAACTGCAGCTTTCATGGCTTCCTTCCGACCTTCCCATTGTGGTCCTTCATGTCAATCTCCCATTGGTCCAACCCCTGAGGTGGATTTTGGATTTATTGGTCAGAGACATTAACCTGATGACATAGTAACATCATCAAAATGTAAATGGGTCCGGAAGTCACATGCAAACCTCCCGGACACTCCGCTCGACCTCACCAGTGCTTCAAAGTACTTCCAGATGCTCCCAGGCCCCCCTGGAGCTAAGCAAAGTGATCTCAGACTCTGCAAGAGCATTCTCAGGTGCTCTGATATGTGACATATAGGATACTCAAATTTTGGAGCAGCTGAAACGTCTTCACAGGTCTGCAGTAGTGTTAGCAATGGTTCCGGACTGTCACTTTGGGTCAGGGTCCGGGTCCAAACCGAACCGTTATGAAATTAGGGGTCCGGGTTGTCATCGAAACTGAACCGTCAACACGGGGAAGGTTCATTGGTAAACTCGCAACCCGTCCGAATTGGGCAGGTAGTCAGCGGGTCACCCAGCGGGTCCATCTATAGATTCATATGAGGCTTTTGTTTTTGCAGTTTGTTAATAATATCTTATCAAAATCGCGTTTTCAACAACCAATAATGTGTTTTTGCATGCTGTGCAGCTTGCAATATCGATGAATTTGGAATTCATGTTTTACCTTGGATATATTGTATTTTGGCCTATCGAGGCGGTCAATAATTCGGCTATAAGCGCCCAAATCCACGCAATGCCTTGATTACGAAATATTCGAGACCTACAACTGTTGACGCTCCGTTGACACGCATTTTCAGCATACGGCAGGGAGCATGTCGCTGTTGTTTTTGCCCTCAGAGGCTGCCAATATCTCGTAAATAGATATCTGCAACCAATCGGATCATAAATTACCCAAGATGCAAAGCTGAAAATCGTTGACGCTCCGTTGACGCTCATTCTCAGAATGGGGCGGTGACCATGTTGCTCTCTCTTTGCCAATAAACGCAGCCAATATGTCGGTTATGACTAATAGCGACCTGATCACTGTTTAATTGCTGTACTTACAAGATCAAAAATCGTTGACGCTCCGTTGACGCTCATTTCAATCTATTGGCCTTTCAATATATGCTGCCATCGACAATTGTTTTCCTCATGATTTGAACTTATTGGGTGTCTTTCTGTCAGATAGAGACTCTTCACTTTGCCAAAGCCGAGCGCAGTAACTTTCTTGCACTGTTGACTCTCACATGATTAAAATTTGTATATCTTGTCAAAAGCTTCATTGCGCCTGCTATACATCAATTTATCAAATGGTATTCACAAGCTACTGCTCGCCATTCACCCATAATATATCTCTAACTGACACACTCGGTCAAGCTACATAAAGAAGCTGACGCATTCTGTCCTACTTTTTCTTCACTCCCTTATTCCTCCTCATTTCTATTGCATCAACCGTCACAAACACCTTTTCACGCTGTCTCTTTGACTTCCATGTTGGCCGAATCAATGCGGAAACATTGGGTGTGGTGCTCACATCCCGCTGCTCTGGGCATTCCGGATCGTTGATACCATTGCCTTGCTCTATATCAGATTCAACATCTGCTGTGCCATCGTCTTTGGTGTCATTTGGATTATCCAAGTCACCATTCCAGGTTAGCTGATCTTTGGAGTCCGAAATGCTTTCAGGTGCGCTATCCTCATAATTGTCGACTGGATGATGGTTGATTCTGCGGATTCGGCGGACGTTTAATATTTGAGTTCGTCCTCGAAGGAGGTTCTGTTGCAAACAAAGCTGGTGGCACAGGTGATTTTTCTGACAGTTTAAATGCAGCCACACCATCATGTTAAAAGAGTGACCAGGAGGCTTTGACAATCTCTTCACTGTCCGACATGTATCCTACGGTTGTCATCTGCTTGTTTTGAGCGCGAGATCTCTTCTGGGTATCATGTAGGCTTTGCCACCCTGCCACATCTTCAAAAAGTCTTGGACCTTGGCCATTCTGTGAGATTTCCTGACCTCCGCCTCTGTCTTCATTTCTGAGTTGTTTTCAGTGTTTGTCGAATCCAATTCTGTCTCGTCGCCTGGCAAAATCCCGCTATTGGCTCGAGCGAACTGCCTTACAATGACTCTTTCGCGAAGTGTGTCACCTGTGGTTTTTGACTGCCTCCAGCCGATAACATCTTGCCCAAATTAAAAACTGGACTCCACTCCGACACCATGTGGTATGATAGAGAATATGTCGCGCGCCACATTGGAGAGATCAGTGTACTTTGAGTGCTTTTCCTCTTGCTGCCACCACCAGTCCGTTCTGTCCGGTATCCAAAATGTACTGCTAATCTCCACTGCGTCGCAGTGGTAATCATTGAGATATGGATTAATTTGCCCCCAGTTCTTTGGTGCATCAGGCGGTGAACTCAAATAGAGCCTGGCGGCCGACAATCAGCGTGCCGTGCGATCACTTCATCCGGGTGTTGTTCCAGCCACATTGGTAGTCCTTAACCATTCTTCATCATCGCTGGACAAATCAGATGAATCAAAGGATAATTGACGGGATGCTGAGGCCATTGCGGAGGGGACGAGATTACTGCTCGGTACGTGTTCTGGTTTATAGATCGGCACATGTCGATGATTGGCGCAGTATTCATTTTCACGTACTTCAGAAAGGCCTCCTTGTATTAGGTTGTATAGGATTTCACGTCCTGAGGATTTATATCCATTACGTTGTCCCACTTCCAAAATGATCGCAACTTGCGGAAAGGATCGACGATTTCTGGTGTAATGAGCAGCATACCTGTCATTGGAGTCACTTCGGTATAATAATCGAACAGCTTCTGTCGAGCTAGCTTCACAGCAAAGAACAAGTCCTCCCTACATTGAGTCTTCTTCTTAGCCAAAGCTTGCATAACGCCATCCATGTGATTGAACATGTCATTGTACACTGTGACAACTTGGTGCAATGTGACTGTATGCCTCTTCGACATCCACAGGGTCCAAGATCCGAATGCCCGCAATGCTTCCATGACATACTTGACAATCGTCCATTCATCTTGTGTTGTGAAGGGTGGCCGGTATTCACTGTATTTTGGATTTTGGAGCCACTCGCGCGTGAATTCCCATAATCAGTAGGAGCGCTCAAGTCACTCCAATGTTGAGTTCTACCATGTCTTCACATCCATAATGGGAAGTACGGGCAATGCGGAAATTGGCATTTTCACAGTTAATGAACTCGTTTCGATGACCAGGTGTCAGCGTAATCAATACTGCAAGCATTCTCTGCCATATGAATATCAATTTCAGGACTTCCAAAATATCATGAAATACGCACTTTCTCAATTATCTTTGCTAAACCTGGTTTCATGGCTAACACCTTATTGATTCTAGCGTTGCCCTCTTTTCGAAGTCTTAGACTCTTCCCAATGTCTATGCTTTCATTCTCTCCAGATTGCTGATCGCGCTCATGGGCTTCCCAAGACTTGGTGCGGCCTTGTACACCGAGACTGCTCATGAATGCACCTACAGACAGCTGTATGACGTGCACCATGCATGGTATGTGGTTCCTCAGTGCAGGACACTCGATTCAAGAGGCCTCGAGTGTTGATTGCAGCTCGCATGTCATCGAATAATTTGAGGAAGCATTATTAGTCGTAATAGCAGGCAATCGGCTGTCGGTAGGCATAAAACACTCAAGCACCTCGTTCCAACGTACGGCTAGCCTCGCTCAAGTATGTTCGCCCTTGACCTATCATCCTTGATTAGCTTTCGAAAGGGGAAAAGAATAGGCGATCAACCTCATTGAAAGCGAGTTGAACTTCACCCAATGCCCAATTTCAATCCATATAGTAAGAAATGACCGACGTCATGGGGAGTTTGTTCGTTGATGTCCATCCTTCCAAAGCTAAACTAAATATATTTCCTGACAGCAATTGCATCTTAATTGCATCGATGGTCAGTGCATATTTCCTCTGGCAAATGTTGCTAAGGGTTGTAGCGGATGGCAGGACTAGGTCGTCACGGAATGCCTTATCTGACAGTCGCAGCTCACGATTTGATAGAGCGTTCCATGGAATATGAGCCGAAACAAATCCTAACATGAGGTAGCGATTCCACATGTCTTGGAGAATTTCGGAAGTTTCAAAGTGCTTAGCAGCCAATTTGGAACATTTTATCTCTCACTTCGGTCAATATGGGTCAACCTGGATGTCAAAGATAAATTCCCTCTGCGAACATACTAATTTAATTCCTCGACTTCCTTGCCTCTTCAGGATGGCCAACGCTGTTTCATCGACCGTTGAACTCGTTACTTTACTTACTTCTGACTCTGTTAATTTGTTCAACTTTGCAATGTGAGCTTTCGTAAGCTAATGTTTCCCCATTCAGATCGTCCCATGGTCTGATGGATGGCAAAGAACTTGGTGACAAACGATACATATGATTCCAGGGCTGCCAGTCCCCTCAATTCCACAGTGCAAGTGACATCGCCACCAAGGCGCATGTCTAGAATTATTCCAAGCAATCGGACGTTTCGAGTCTACATTCATTGAAGCCCACCTAGCGTCGAAAACCATTTGTCAAGTAAGGTCACTCAAATCCTGAATCAAGACATGTTCATTTTTGGTTGAGATCATAACCACTAACATTGGGTTATTTAAAGATTGTGAATCAGACATGCCGGTAGGAATGAGGAAGCTTGCTATTATGACTCGAGTGACTGCCGAAAGTAAAGTCATAGTATAGCAGATTGCTGGTTCTTAAATATTGAATCTAGAGCTACAAGCAACAAAGTCAGATCTGTGAGACATGGCATGCATAGTTGTGAAGTTGTATACAAGGACATATTGAAAAGACTGACCATGTGAAACTCAATTTAGGAACAGCACAATGCACTTCATTGCTGTGTAGCTTACTGAGCCTCCACAAAGATTGTTTACACTCTGTGGGCGCTCAATTGTAGGAGGTGGATGCGATATCGTAGCTAGTATTTTTGCAACAAAAAGGCTGCTGATAGGTCGATTGTTGGTTTGCTGCCTCCCATTACCCTTAGAGTATACAAAATGCAAGAACAGAAATCGTTGATACTCCGTTGAGGCTCCGTTGACGCTCATTGTAGCACATAGCTACGATGTTGCTGCAAGCACTTCTGCCTGGACAGGTAGCCGATAGTTCGATTACAGAATAATGTGGTCGCACACACCGTTGATTTTCGACAATGGAAGGCCTAAAATTGATCACGCTCTGGTGTTGGCTCATTTTTAAGGCATTGGTAAGATGTTGTCGAAAACATTTTTGTGTAGATAGGTGGCCGATAGCTCGATTGTGGATTAATGTTGCTGCACTGCCCTTTGATCACCGCAGATGCACGGCCTAAAATCATTGACTCTTTGTCGACGTTCTTTTTAGGGCATAGGCACGATGTCGCCAATAGCATTTTCACCTAGAAAGGCAGCCAACAGATCAATTATGGGACAATGTCGCCGTAGGCCCCTTGATTGACGAAGATGCAAGGCCTCAAATCATTGAGGCTCCATTGACGCTCATTTTTAGGGCATAGTTACGATGTCGCCAAAAGCAATTTTGCATAGAAAGAGGGCTGATATTTTAAATATTGGTCTATGTCGCCGCATGGCCCTTTCATTGACGAAGATGGACGGCCTAGAATGGTTGACCCTCCGTTGACGCTCCTTTTTAGGGCATAGGTACGACGTCGCCAAAAACATTTTTGCCCAGATAGATGGCCGGTAGCTCAATGGTGGGTCAATCTCGCCGCACGGCCCCTTGATCAACGAAGATCGTCTGCTTGAAATCATTGACGCTCCGTTGACGCTCAAATTTAGGGCATAGGTACGATGTCGACAAAACCATTTTTGCCTAGAAAGGAGGCCGATCGTTCGATAATGTGTTGATGTCGCCACGCAGCCCTTTGGATTTTTCTAGATGCAAGGCCAAGAATCGTTGACGCTCAGTTGACACTTGTTTTTCGGATGTGGTAATGGGTGTGTCATTTGTCTCTTTCGTTATAACGCCCACCAATACATTCACTTTGGCAGTATGTGACAATGCTGCCCATTGATTGCCGAATGTGTAAGATTAAAAATCGTTGACACTCTGTTGACGTTCACATTATTCACATCGAACCAGCCTTTGTACAGACAATAATTGTATGCAAGGAATCACGTACACATTTTTGACATCCAATTTTGCCTTTGTATGTGTTATCGTTTGCATCCAGGAGTTTTGTTACATCTCAATTTCTGATCAACTGCTATCCACGCTATCTAAGTGAGAGATGACGTGGCGCTATCACATTCCCGGGCTTTTGGCCGGCAAGTCACGGCATGCCGATCATTTCACTGATTATTGGTAAATATAGCTCGACTTCCTCACCATTTCATATCCAGCTCCTTCTCCTCGATTTGCATGACGCACCATAAGCAATTTCCAATATTTCAACCATGTGCACGAGGTCTGTGCGGAGAGTTATGCAGTTGGATACATGGATCTATGCAGCATGACAGTCGTCATTCAGACCGATTCGTTATGAGCACAAACCGCTCTCTCTATGACACAAATGACATCACTCACTTGAATTTTGTTGGAATATTTCGTCACTATTATAGCTGTTGCTTTCCGGCTCAACAGTAACTTGCAAATAGTAATCAAATGTTTTGGCCGTTTTTCCTCGTGATTTGGATTCTAGAACTTTCACATGGTGCGTTCAACGCTTGCACATGCACAGACGAATTAGCATGACTCACAATTTGGTCACTGAAATCACGAAGAAGTTGACACGTTTCAAACTTGGTAAACAATTTGGTTTTCTCGAAGATATGACGTCAACAATTGTAATTTACCTATCTATTCCTCCACTGATACAGAAGCCGTCACCATGTCTTCATCTTTGTCCGAAATCCATATGGTGATAAGAAGGAGGCTATTTGCAGGGGTAAAAGCTTACTGGTTCAACAGGCTTCGCATTCAGCAAAGGTGACGTATCACGCTCTGCGGCGGTCTCAAGAACGGATATGCTCGTGTTGGACTGCAGTTTCACTGAACCTGGCCAAATATGACAACTTCCTGCTCGAGAAGTCCCTTGTGGCATTTGCGATATTCCAGGCAAAATGTCAAGACACTCCAGAACCTCTCCAATTGTTGTCGGTACAGGTGTCGCTGCGTCATCATCCGTTTGCTGTTGAACGACTGCCGGAACCTGTAATGTGGATGTGCCTTACTTCTTATCCCTTTCATAGAAGTAATCGGCTGCGTCCTCCCATCCCAGTTGTGTCAATTCATTGAGCGTCATCTGCTTCTGGCGAAACCTCTCAGGGCGCTGCTGCATTGTCTTCGTGATTGTGCCCATCACCCGGCCGGGTTCATCATCTTCGCTCAGCTGGCCCTGCTCTGTCTGTTTATAATCCTCATCTTCCCCATCCTCCCCATTGTCGGAACTTGCAAGATCACTCAGACTGTCTCCAATAGCAACCATCATCTCCTGGAATGTCTTTTCCGGAAATGTCTTTTCAGGCTCTCCGTTCGTCAATCCCACATTTTCAGCTTTCCTAGTATCTTCCTGCGCCTGCTGAACCGCCGCCTCTGCATCTTCAACTCGCTTTCTTGCCGCAGTGGTCACGCTCTCAAAATAATCCTCAATCCATTTTTCTTTGTCTTGATTGCTTAGTAAGTTCTGTTCTCTTCGTTTCTCGGCCGGAAGCTTCATTTTGGATCGCAAGCTGCGTAATGCCCCAAGGGCTCGGACTCTCTCTGCTTCCAAGCCGCTCTTGCCTTCATTTGCTTGATGACGTTGTTGTGTGGAGCGCATTGTTGATTTGCCATATTTGCCCGCCGGAAATGGCTAAAAGTTCTTTTTCAGAGCATTGACCTTTGTAGTTTGCCTTGACTTTGTTGTTGGGTGAGATGTTTGATGTTGCAAGAAATGCACAATATGGAGGCAAGCTTCGTCTTTTATGTCAAGGTTGGTACATTTACTCATCTTGAACAAAGCAATAACGCGCTGTTGACTGTCAATAAATTGGGAATAGTTACGCTAACTGTACATCATGATCTGATTGCTAGCGTCTGTTTCATGTAATATCCCGGGGATTCTTTGAGACAAACATCAGCAGACGTCCTTTCCCTTGTACAATGACCAACTTATCTCTGACAATCATGCAATTTCGGCCGTCATACACCACAATTTATCCCTGTTAACAATCACACAACATGGGACCTACCTATTGCACATTGCGGGGCAGTGGGAAACCCTTGCAACATGCGGCCATACGCAGCAGGATTCATCTTGAGTATATGGAACATCTTGGCTGCTACATATTCTATTCTCACACGGAGCTAACTATATAGTCCTCAGGACATCCCACTTCTTTTCGTTATCATCCTCCTCTCCCATTCCACACCAGCATGTCATGGAGACTCAACAACCCCAGCCTGCACCAAGCGGATCGAAATCAAGCCGTTTGGCGGGCGATACATTGAATACGTCACTCATTGGCGCTCAGCATCAATGCAGACACCGGTTAGTCTACCGCGATACTACCGATGCAGCCACAAGAAATATGACCCAGGATGCCCATTTAGAAATCGTCCGTAACACTGGAAGCGGCAAGAATAAGCGGCACCATGCAGTTGGATGTAAGTATATGCATAGTGTGGTAAACAGCCGTCAATTGATTGTATAACGTACAGCAGGTGTACGTAGAGAGCTACGCCACCAATTGCTCGCTGCCCGTAATGGGAAACCTCCATCATCGATGAAGGCATTTGTCCGCACAGTCAGGGAAATGGAACATGATGATGTCATTAGCTCTGCAATGTTCGCTGACAAATTTTCTGATACGAATCCCCATGTGTGGATGAAACAGGCTTTAATCACCTTAGAGGAGGCTACAGAAACGTATATGGTTGAGGTAATCGCCTAATCTCATCATTACAAGCAGTAACTAATTCCTTGAAGGTTTTCAACGTGTCTGCTACAAAGGCAAGGCAAGGAGGTCGGGTGCAGTTGGAACAGTCCGACATGTGCCTGGCCTTGAGTGTGGCGAAAAAGGCCAAAGAAGGCTTTTCGCATGCCGCAATATAGGAAATGCAATGCCTGATCAAACAACCTCATGCTGAGGTCTGAGAGGAGAAGAAGCGGGGTGTTGTGTTCCCTCAGCAACAAAAGGTGAAGGCTGGGATAGATAGACACCCAGTGATGCTTCGTCAAAACCCAACTGCCGGATGCCTTCGTTGCCAAAATGGCACGGCAAAGTATCCGCTGTTACAATGGAGACGCGAAGGAACAGGCACACCTCCACCTGATAGACGCAGACAGCCGACTTCAGAGGCGACGCCACCTCGTCCCGAAACGCTACCCACCACAACTGGTAATGGTTCCGGTGCTCACCGGGCCCAAAATGTCAATTTGCCGGTCAGTTATGAATATTCACATACATCACTTCCGTGTGCTGAATTTTTTACGCTCGATGCTTCTGCCCAGGATAGCCAGCATGGTACAGATTGTAATCCAGATATGCTGACTGATGAAGGAACATCCACTGGTTAGTACACTATCTGCTGTATGGTAATGCAGCTGACATCCATTTTAAAGACCAGAGCAGCCAATTGAGCGAACCTGTAAGTGATGACGAGCATTGATTGAAAGGCACGGGATTTTGGAGATAATTATTATATATTTTTATGTATTATTTAACAACAATGTAGTGATCCAGACGAATACAAATGAGAATGCCAGAAAGGCTGCCAGAACAATGTGAATGAAGGACTACGCCAAATCGAATGGTTGTTTAATGTGGATACACACATGGCAAAATGAGCGTCAACGGAGCGTCGACAATTTTTGTTCATGTAAGTCCGGTAATTCACAACTGATATCGTCGTAGTCATGCATCATTGAAGTAATGGCCGCCTTTAATGGCAAAAATCATATCGACACACACCCTACCTCATCTTGAAAATGAGCGTCAACCGAGCGTCAACGATTATTGGTCATGCGTCCTGGGCAATTACACCGCTGACAGGTTGTAGGCAGGCATAAAGGAATTATTGGCCGCCTTTATAGGCAAACTAGATTAGGATACCCTCGCTGCCCCGTCTTGATCATGAGCGTCAACCTAGCGTCAACGATTATTTGTCGTGTATCTTGGGTATTATGGGGTGCGACCGGTTGCAGACAGTCATAACTGTATTATCGGCTGTTATTATAGGCAAAAGATGAAGAGAAACGCTACGTGCCCCATCTTGAAAATGTGCATCAACGGAGTGTCAACGATTGTTGGCCTTCCATCATGGTTAATCACAGCGCGATGTGGCCGTTATGGTCTATATACATCTTTTTGACTGCTTTTGTACAATAAAAGGCTCAAGAATCCTTGGTGGGAGCTCTGTAAATGAGATGAGTTGTTACTGTCCTGGAGGATGTGGTGGGAATATCCCGTACCTATCTGCCTATAAAGGCTGCCATCTCCTTGTTTATGGGTGCTTGTGATCAAGCGCCACACATATTACCGAAGATGCAAGACCAATAATCGTGGATGCTGCGTTGACGCTCATTTTCAAGTTGGGGAAGGGAGCGTTTCGCTTTCTTTTTTTGTTATATAGGCGGCCAATACTATGTTTATGGCTATGTGTAATCTGTCACCTCCAAGATTACCCAAAATACATGACCAACAATTGTTGACACTCTGTTGATGCTCATTTTCAGGATGTGGTATGGTGCATGTGGTATGGTGCATGTGTCTGGTCATTTCGATCACGAAAACGGCCAATGCATCGAAAATAAACCGTGATGTACCAATTTTAATATTTTACGATCATCAGTCGCATAGCTGCATGCGACCATAAAGGTGCAAGCTGAAATGCAGAACCGGAGATTGGAACCGACAGGTCCAGCCAAATGCGGCAAAAGCCGAGGGTTGATGGGTATGGGTCCGGGTTTGGCCTGCCAACAGTCAGCGGGTCGGATTGCTTGGCAGATCATGTGCTGGACCAGGGTCTTTGATTCAGTTCCAATCTGGACCGTAGCCGGGTAACCCGGAACTGTTGCTAACGCTAGTCTGTGGGAAAGTGCGAGAGCCGCTGAGATTTCTCCCCAGCTCTGCGGGAGACTTGGTGCCATATTATCAGCGCGGTGGATCTTACGGTTCTATAACTACACGCCATTTCGTCTATCATATTCGTCTTTCTTACAGTCCCAAGATTCGCTGCATTATAACATGACATGTAATATCTAAGTAAGTCACTCTATATATATGCATACAGTCAATCTTGCTGCAGATGGTATTCGAGTAAAATTGGAGGGGCACCTGGAGATCCCGATTGAGAGAACCTTGGGATGCACTTGGAGGCAATTCTGGCTGGAAAATGTGTTTCTGGCCACCTCCGCTGTGCTGTTTGGCTTGTGGAGTCCGGCAGGGCGCGTACGGGGATACTGGGAGAACAGAGAAGGACTGAGCAATGGGGAGTATATATTGGGGAAACCTCAGGCTAGATAGACATCAGCTCATTATACGAAATACAGTCTATGTTTCCCAGCTCTTGATCGCACTCACTCTTGCCGAGCCTTCAGAGATCCACGCAATTTGTGTGGTTCCTCTCAAGGCCATGTACCTCTTCAAATCATCTCACCCTTTTCCTACACTCATATGACCGGAACCGCTCATTCTCATGAATTCACTTCGGATGCCGTGCGAGCTCCGCCGTTTCACCACACCATGATTGTGTGAACTTAGAGATGTACATGGAGGCCGTGGTCGAGCCAGTTTGGAGATGCACTTGGAGGCGGAGATTGAGTGAACTCAGAAATGCATATCGAGGCCGTAATGGAACGACTTTGGAGGCCATGATCATGCTCACTTGGAGGCTGTGATCGAACGAGTTGGACGATGTACTTGAAGGCCATGATCGTGCTCACTTGGAGCGTGTGATCGAGCGAGTTTGGAGATGCAGTGGAAGGCAGAGATCGAGTGAACTCAGAGATGTATTTGGAGGCCGTGATTGTGCGAGTTTGGAGAGGCACTCAGAGGCCATGATCAATCGAGATTGGAGGTGTACCTGGAGGTGGTCGATCTGACGGCGGCAGATCGAGAAGGCGGTGCGTCAGAAGCTGAGACTCTATTCAATGGTTAACTCATGATTGTGGGAATGTACAGAATTGAGTACAACAAGGTCCGCCGAGAGTTGAGAGATCAGAGACTGGCTGGGAGGGGGAGACAGTCGATCTTAGGATGATGCAGTACTCAGTGTATGCCATACTCGGTGTATGCAGAACTCAGTGTATGCAGTGCTCTGTGTATGCTGTACTCACTGTTAACTCATAATCATGGCATGTGGAGATCGAGAGGGATGACTTAACTTCATGTTCTTAGGTGATGGTAGAGTTGAGGGCAAGAAAGAGAGAGATGAGAGAAGATGGGAAACCATCTTGAGAAACTGGGACTTAAGAGAATTTGGTGTGCGAGTCAATTTACCATTCCTGATACGGCAGGTAGAACTCCCGATCTAACTGGTAATTACACCAATACGAGGCCTTCTAAACCCAATCAGGCATGTCATACCCCTGATTTCTCATATCCACTCGTAACCGCCATATTGTTCCCATCTTCATCCCCCATCTCTCTTTCTCTTCCACAATTCTACCATCATCGCAGAACACATAGTTAATTATCTCTCTCTATCTCTCCGTGCCTCCCTACAAGATCGACCGCAACCAGCCAGCTCTCCATGAGAGTTCAGAGGTAAAGTCATCTCGTCACATTCCACCAGTTACAAGTTAACGTACTGCTGAATAGAGTCCACCCGGCGCGCCTCCCATCCACCGCTTCCAAGTTCTCCTGCAATCTGACTCGATCATGGCCGCCAAGTGCATCTCCACCCTCACTCGATCACGGCCTCGGAGCGCATCTCTAAGTTCAGTCGATGCCGACCACCAAGTATATCTCCAAACTCGCTCCATTACGGCCTCCAAGTGCATCTCCAAACACACTCGATCACAACCTCGGAGTGCATTTTTAAGTTCAGCCGATCACGGCCTATAAGTGTATGTCCAGACTCGCTCAATCATGGCCTCCAAGTGCATCTCTAAACTCGCTCAAACACGGCCTCCAAGTGCATCTCTGAGTTCACTCGATCGTTATCTTCAGGCGCACCCCGAATTGCGCTCAAGCACCGCCTGCAGCCAGTGCAGATATACCGTGTGTAGATCGGTAGCTATACAGATACATAGACACATAGATACAGAGATCAGAATACAAAGTGAATATATGAGTTTTGAAAATCGTTGAACGATAAGTAGTAGCTGTGATTTCCAGGCACACCAACAGCATTCCCAAAGAAGATGTTGTTTTTCTGAGTCTGCTCTACTGTTATTCGAGGTGCTCCCAGTGTTGTCACCGGCGCTCCCATGTGCTCCCAGGTGCACCTGAAGCGCACTGCATCGGTCAAGTGAACTCTGGGATTTAACCACCCTAGGATTCTCGTCCGACAACTCCCAGACACTCCCAGAGACTCCCAGAGACCAAAATACATTTTGCTGATGTAAGCCAGTGCTCTCAAAGTCCGATGATTGTCAGTGTGGCGAACAGTATATCATACAAGCAAAGTATGGTCTGTGCTTGCCAGCGCCGCAGGCATCAGCCAACAAACCACCCTTTGCGAAGCTATTCTCCAGCTCTGCCATCAAATTGACTGCATCGATTTGGTAAGGTTGTAAATGCGTGGGTTTGTGGAGCAACTTGCAAGTTCTGGTCTCCATGGTAATGCCTAATGCTGCAATTGACTCCTCCATGTTGTCTCTCTGCAATTTCTAGGTATCCATCAGCTCCGCTAACCTGCGGCCACCAGGACAAGATCTCACGATGCCTCAACGTCATGGTGTTGACAATTGCAGCCTCAGATTCTGCAGGAAAGGTAGACAATTGGATCTCGGGGAGAGCAGATCTCCAACTCAGTTTTCTCAGCGGAATCTGCAGCCAGTTTCCCGTCGATTTTGGGCTGATGCGTACGCATTCGGTCCGGGGCTGATGGTGATGATGGTGCTGGTGCTGGTGATAGTGATAGTGATGGTGATGATGGTGATGGCGCTGGTAATAGTGATGGTGATGGTGATGGTGATTGTACCGAAAGCACTTAGTCAAGTAGGTTGGCTACGTCAATGTCAAAGTCAAAGCATCAACAGACTTAGAGCCTATTAGCCAAAGCTTCCACAAACTCAGAGTTTTCCTTCGGCCAAAAGCTTCCCATGGAAAACTCTACTCCTCCCGATGCGAGGCTCCCTCAAGAAGGCTCTCAAGCAGGCTTTCGAAGAGGCTTTCAAGCAGGCTCTCAAGCAGATTCTCAAGTGGACTGTCAGCGATAGTGTACAGTACCGGTATAGCAGCGCAGACTGCAGGCAGTGAAGACTGGTATAGGTCCATCTCCGGCCGCCAGCCGTATACAGTTCCATAGGCCCATGCGCACATCTCCATGAATCGACTATAGATGACTATAGGCTGCGCGTCGCGCAGGGGTCCACGGGAAGGTTGTTATGAGCTGCACGGGTGCGCATGTGAGCGTAGCGCAGTCTATAGTCGATCTGCACTTTTGCCGATGTTGGCCGAGTGGTGTGCAGTGCCACAAGGGGAGCTACAGAATCACATTACTTAGTGTTTCAAGAGATATGCCGACTTCACAGACTACATCGATCACGATCAGTATTGCAGTAGTCTCAGCGATGCAAAATACATTCAGTAAAACTCAGTAGCAATTCCGGTGATGTCTTTTCAATGTGACAAGCAGGCAGGTCATATGGTTTGTTGCACTGGCTGCATAAGATGGAGAAAGCATAAACCAGTAAGACATGATACAGTGCTTCAACTCTGGATGGGGACGAGTCCAGATAGCTACTTTAAGTTGACTGCTGAATAGATTCCCTCACGTTTGAATCGTCATTTCATCGTCACGGATGCTTAATCAATGGTTAAAGGACTTCTTGCCTTTGTTCAGATGTTTGCAACATGGCTGATACGTCAGCCTACTGGTATGTTGATTGTCGAGGAGTGATATACACCGCCAACGCTATGGTCATAAGATGGAAGCTTCCGACGTAACCCTCATTTCAGCCTGGGAAACACTTATATCATCTTTATCATCACGATCCAAGGGGCTGAACACCTCCTACTGCTGACGCCATTGCCAGATAGCAGGCGGTGGTACCTGAGCAACACCATTGACTTTGAGGATTTCAATCTGGTTTACATGTAGATCATTCAATTCAATGTTTGAAGTAACTGTTCCGGCGATATATTGAAATCTGATCAGTGTTTACTCTGGGTGTCTCAATTTTGTCATTGGAGTTGTGCAAGCTTGTGTATAATCGATGTCTGAAGGGATTCAATAGTTCAGAATATTATTGAAATCAATGAAACAGTGCAAAAAACCGTCGAAATGATCAAAATCTTGAGCACCAATGTCAAACAAGCAGTGTTAGCAACGGTTCCGGACCGTCACTTCGGGTCCGGGTCCAGGTCCAAACCGAACCGTTGTCCAGTTGGCGGTCCGGGTCGTCAATAAACCTGAACTGCCCACTCGGGTACGGTTCCATGGAAAACTCCCAACCCGTCCGAATTGGGCTGGTTGTCAGCGGGTCGCCCAGCGGGTCCATCTATAGATTCATATAAGGCTCTTGAATTTGCAGTGTGTTAATAGTATCTTATCAAAATCACGTTTTCAGCAACCAACAATGTGCTTTTGCTTGTAGAGCAGTTTGCAATATCGAGTAATTTGGTATCTGTATTTCACCTTCGATATATGGTATTTGTGCCTAGGAAGGGGGTCAATAATACAGTTACACACGGGAAGATCCGCGCGATGCCTTGATTACGAAATATGCAAGTCCTAAAACTGTTGACGCTCCGTTGATGCTCATTTTCAGGATGCCGCAGGGAGCATGTCGCTGATGTTTTTGCCTTTAAAGGCTGCCAATATCTCATAAATGGATATCCACAACCAATCGGAACATCACTTACTCCAGATGCAAAGCTAAAAATTGTTGACACTCCGTTTACGGTCATGCTAAGAATGGGGCGATGACCGTGTTGCTATCTTTTTTGCCAATAAAAGCGGCCAATACGTCAGTTATGGATAACAACGACCAAGTCACTGGTGAATTACCGTACTTACAAGACCACAAACCATTGACGCTCCGTTGATGCTCATGCTAAGAATGGGGCCGTGACCGTGTTGCTACCTCTTTTGCCAATAAAAGCAGCCAATACGTCCGTTATGCACAACAATGACCCAGTCACTTGTGAATTACCGTACTTGCAAGAACACAAATTGTTGACGCTCCGTTGACGCTCATGCTAAGAATTGGGCGGTGACCGTGTTGCTATCTCTTTTGCCAAAAAAAGGGGCCAATACGTCTCGTATGCATAACAGTGACCAAGTCACTTGTGAATTACCGTACTTAAAAGACCACAAATCGTTGACACTCCTTTGACGCTCATCCTAAGAATGGAGCAGTGACCGTGTTGCTATCTCTTTTGCCAATAAAAGCTGGCAGTACGTCCGTTATGCATAACAACGACCAAGTCACTGGTGAATTACCGTACTTACACGAGCACAAATCGTTGACGCTCTGTTGACGCTCATTTCAATGTATTGTCCATCCAACATCTGCTGCCGTCGATAATTGTTTTCATCCTGATTTGACTTCGTCGGTTGTCTTTCTGCATGATTGAGACTCGGCCCTGTGGCAAAGCCAAGCGGCGTAACTATGTTGCACTGTTCACTCTCACACGACTAAAAATGATGCATCGTGCCAAATGATTCATTGCGCCTGCTATACATCTATTTATGAACCGATATTCACAAGCTACTTCTTACCATTCGCCCATAATATATCTTTAACTGAAACTCTCAGTCAAGCTACATAAAGCTGGTGAACCATTGACACATTCTGTCCTACTTTTTCTTCCCTCCTTTATTTCTCCGCATTTCTACTGCATTGACCGCCACTAACACCTTTTCAGTCTGTCTCATTGACTTCCGTGTTGGCCGATCCAATCTGGGCACATTTGGCGCGGCGCTCACATCCTGCTGCTCTGAGCATTCCGAATCCTCGATGCCAATGTTTTACTCTATATCGGATTCATCGTCCGCTACCCAATGATCTTCGCTGTCATTTGGATTATCCAAGTTGCCATTCCAGTCAAGCCAATCATCGGTGTCCGAAATGCTTTCCGGTGCGCTATCCTCGTCGCTTTCCACTGGATGACTGTTGATTCTCCGGATTCGGCGAACATTTAAGATTTGAGTTCTTCCTCCAGGGAGGTCCTTTGCAGACAAAGCTGGTGGCAAAGGTGATCTTTCTGACAATTTAAATACGGTGGCACCATCATGTTGAAAGAGTGACCAGGATGCTTTGACGATCTCTTCCGTGTCTAAAATGAATCCTACAGCGGTCATCTGCTTGTTTTGAGCACGAGATTCCATCTGGGTAGCACATAGGTTTTGGCTGCCCTGCCACATCTCCAAAAAGTCGTGAACCTTGGCCATTCTGTGCAATGTCCTTTCCTCCGCCTCTTTCTTCATTTCCGAGTCGTTTTCTGTGTTTGCGGTATCCAATTCCGGGTCAGTGCCTGCCTAAATCCCGTTATTGGCTCGAGCAAACTGCCTTACGACGACTTTTTCGCGAAGGGTCTCGCCTGTGGTTATTGACTGCCTCCAGCGAATCACATCTCGGCCAAGGGCAAAACTGGCCTCCACTCCGACACCATGTGGTATGATAGAGAATATGTCACACGCCATATTGGAGAGATCGGCGTACTTTGAGTGCGTTTCCTCCTGTTGGCCCCGCCAATCAGTTATGTCCGGTATCCAACATGTACTGCTAATCTCCATTGGATCGGAGTGGTAATCATTGAGATTTGGATGAATGTGTCCCCAGTACTTTGGTGCTTCAGGCGGCGAATTCAAATAGAGCCTGGCAGCGGTCAATAAGCGGGCTGAGCGATCGCTTCGTCCGGGGGTTGTCTCAGCCACATTGTTAGGCGTTAAGTATTCCTCATCATTGCTGGACGAATCATATGCATCAAATGATTATTGATCGGACCCTGAAGCCATTCCGGAGGGGAAGAGATTGCTGCTCGGTACGGTTTCGTGTTTATTGACCGGCACACCTCGCTGTTTGGCGCAGTATTCATTCTCCACATACTTCAGAAAGGCCTCCTGGTATTGTATTGTGTAGGATGTTTCGTCCTTAGGATTGATATCCATTCCCTTGTCCCACTTTCTAAATGATCGCAACTTCTTGAAAGGATCCAGGATGTGTGCGGAAATACGAAGCATGCCTGTCATCGGAGTCACTTCGGCGTAGTATTTGGAAAGCTTCTGTCGAGCTAACTTCACCGCGAAGAACTGGTCTTCCTTCCATTGAGTCTGTATCTTGGCCAAAGCTCTCATCACGCCATCCATGGGATCGAACATGTCATTGTATAATGTGATAACGTGATGCAATGTGACTGTATGCCTCTTCGACATCCAAAGGGTCCAATATCGAAATGGCCTCAATACTTCCATGACATACTTGACAATCGTCCATTCATCCTGAGTTGTAAATAGCAGCCAGTATTCACTGTATTTTGGGTTTTGAAGCCACTCGGGTGTGAATTCCCGTAAACGGTAGGCGCGCTCGAGCAACTCCAGTGTAGAGATCCAACGTGTCTTCACATCCATAATCGAAAGTACTGCAATGCGGACTTTGGCTTTTTGACAGTCAATAAACTCGTTTCGGCGACCAGGTGTTAGCATAATTAATACAGCAAGCATTCTCTGCTATATGAAGGTCAGCTTCAGGACTTTCAAAATATCATCAAATACGTACTTTCTCAATTATCTTTGCTAAACCTGGTCTCATGGCCGACACCTTATTGATTCTAGCATTGCCCTCTTTTCGGAGTCTTTCACTCTTCCCAACGTCTATGCTTTCATTCTCTCCAAATTGCTGATCGCGCTCATGGGCTTCCCAAGACTTGGTGCGGCCTTTCACACCGAGACTGCTCATGAATGCACTTAAAGCGAGCTGTATGATGTGCGCCATGCATGGTGTGTGGTTCCTCAATGCCGGCCACTCGATTCCAGAGGCCTCAAGTGTTCATTGCAGCTCGCGTGTCATTGGGTAATTTGAGGAAGCATTATCAGTCGTAATACCAAGCAAACGGCCATCAGTAAGCTCAAAACAATCCAGCACGTCCTTCAAATGTACGGCTAGCCTTGCTCCAGTATGTTGGCCCTTGACCTATCATCCTTAATTAGCTTTGGAAGAGGGAGTAGAACAGGCGATCAACCTCATCGAAAGCGAGTTGAACTTCACGCAATGCCCAATTTTGATCCATACAGCAAGTGATGACCGACGTTATAGCCATTTGGTTTGTTGATGTCCATCCGTCCAAAGCTTAACTCACTTTATTTCATACTGACAATTTCTTCTTAATTGCATCCACTGTCAGTGCATATTCCCTCCGGCAAATGTTACTAAGAGTTGTAACAGACGGCAGCACAAGGTCATCGCGTAATGCCTTATATGACCGCCGTAGCTCAAGATTTGATATAGCGTTCCATGGAATATGTGCCGAAACAAATCCTAACATGAGGTAGCGATTCCATGTGTCTTGGTGAAATTCGGAAGTTTGGAAGTCCTTAACTGTCATTTGGAACGTTTTGTCTGTCATTTCGGTCAATACTGATTAAACTGGATATCAAATCTAATTTTCCTCTGCAAACATACTAGTGTGATTCCTTGACTTCCTTTCCTCTTCAAAATGGCCAAAGCGGTTTCATCGACCGTCGAACTAGTCAATTCATTGACCTCTGACTGTGTTAATTCGTTTAACTTTGTGATGTGAGCTTTTGCCAGCAAGTGTTTCCCTATTGAGGTTGTCCCATGTTCTGATGGATAGCGAAGAACTTGATGGCAAACGATACATATGATGCCGGGGCTGCCGCACTCCTCCATTCCACAGTGTAAATAGAATCGCCATGAAGGGGCATGTCTAGACGCATTCCAAGCAATAGGCCGCTTCGAGCCTACATTCATCGAAGCCCACCATGCATCGAAGATGTTTTGCAAAGTAAGGTCGCTCAAATCGCAAATAAAGACACATTCATTTTTGGAAGAGATCATAACCTCGAGCAATGAGGTATTCAAAGATTTTGTATCTGACATGGCGGTAGAAATTAGGAACCTGGGTAATACGGCTCGAAAGACTGTCGAAAATCAGGATACAGTACAGCAGACTCCGTGTTCTTAAATATTGACCCCACAGCTACAAGGAAAATAATCAGATCAGTAAGACATTGCATGCATATTTGTGAAGTTGAATACAAGAATGGATTGCAACGACTGACCGCGTAACACTCCATTTAGGAACAGCATAATGCAGTTTATTGCTGTGTAACGTTCGGAGCCTTGACGCACCAGGGGCGCTCAATTGTAGGAGGCGGACGCGATATCGTCACTTGCATTTTTGCTAATCAAGGCTGCCGATAGGTTCATTGTGGTTTATCTGCGTTCCATTCCGGTAAGATTATCCAGGATGCCAGCGCAAAAATCGTTGACCCTCCATTGACGCTCATTTTGGGACATGGTTACGATCTTGTCCTAACAATATTTGCCTCAAAAGGCGGCTGATAGTGCGATTATGGATCATTGTAGTCGCACAGCCCCTTGATTTTGCAAGATAGATGGCCTCAAATCATTGACACTCCGTTCACGCTGATTTTTAGGGCATAGTGACGATGTCGTCAAAAGCATTTTAGCCTTGAAAGACGGCCGATAGTTCGATTATGTGTTAATGTCACCGCACTGCCCTCAGATTGTCCAAGATGCATGGCCAAAAGTCGTTGACGCTCCGTTGACGCTCATTTTAAGGACATAGTAGCGGTGTCATCACAACCATTTTCGCCTAGAAAGGCAGCCGATAATCTGATTATGGCACAATGTCGCCGGAAAGCCCTATGATTCTCCATGAAACAAGGCTAAAAGTCGTTGACGCTCTGTTGACGCTCATTTTTCGGACATAGTAGCGGTGTTGTCGCAACCATTTTCGCCTAGAAAGGCAGCCGATAATCTGATTATGGCACAATGTCGCCGGAAAGCCCTAGGATTCTCCATGATACAAGGCTGAAAGTCGTTGACGCTCTGTTGACGCTCATTTCTAGGACATAGTAGCGGTGCCGTCGCAACCGTTTACGCCTAGAAAGGCAGCCGATAATCTGATTATGGCACAATGTCGCCGGAAAACCCTAGGATTCTCCATGATACAAGGCTACAAGTTGTTGATGCTCCGTTGACGCTCATTTCTAGGACATAGTAGCGATGTTGTTGCAAGAGTTTTTGCCTAGAAAGGCGGCCGATAGCGCGATTATGGAGTAACATCACCGCACAGCCCATGCATATTCCAAGATGCAAGGCCAAAAGTTGTTGACGCTCTGTTGACGCTCATTTTTAGGACATAGTAGAGATGTTGCTACCACCATTTTTGTATTGAAAGGCGGCCGATAGTTCGATTATGACTTACTGTACCCGCACAGCCTACTGGATGTTTCATGATGCAATGCCAAACATATTTGAAGCCCCGTTGATGTTCATTTTTAGGATGTGGCAACGAGTGAGTCATTTGCTTTTTTCGCAATAACGCCGACTTATACATTCACTTTGGACCGATATGACAATGCACCCCACTGATTGCCGAATCTGTATGACTTAAGATCGCTGAGACTATGTTGACGCTCACATTAAGCGCATCGAAACAGCCTTTGTACACTCAATAATTGTATGCAACCAATCATATACGCTTCATTGACATCCAGAATTACGTTTGTATGGATTATCGTTTGCATCCAGGAGTTTTGTTACCTCTCAATCTCTGATCAACTGCTATCTACACTATCTGAGTGCGAAATAACGTGGCCTATTACATTCTCGTGCTTTCGGCTGGCAATTGATGGCATGTTGATCATTTCACTAGTTTTTAGTAAATATATCTCGACTTCCTCACCATTCCTTATCCAGCTCCTACTCCTCGGTTTCCATGACATACCACAAGCAATTTCAAATATCCCAACCATGTGCACCAGGTCTGTGCGGCGAGTTATGCAGTTGGATACATGGATGAATTCAGCATGACGGTTGTCGTTCAGATAGATTCGTCGTGTATGACATCACTCGCTTAAATTTTGTTAGCATATTTCGTCACTCATATTGCTTTTGTTTGGTCGCTTAACAGTCACATGCAAAATGAAACTGAACGTTTGGGCCGTCTCCTAGTGCGATTTGGATTTTAGAACATTCACATGGTGCGTTCGACTCTTGCATATGCACAGACAAATTATCATGTCTCACAATTTGGTCACCGAAATCAAGAAATAGCTGACACATAGTACAATTGGTAAACACCTTGCATTTCACCGCGATCAGATGTCAAGAATTACACTTTGCAGAGCTATTCTTCCGCATACGCAGGAGCCGTCACCATCTCTTCGTCAGATTCCGATACCTATATGGTAATTAGCGGGAGGCTATATGCAGGGGTAAATACTTACTGGTTCAACTGGGTTCACTTTCAGTAATGTGGACGAATCGGGCTCCGCAGCTGGCTCACCACTCGGTATGCTTGATTCTGACTGCGGCTTCACCGAACCTAGCCTGATATGACTACTTTCTGGTCGAGAAGTCCCTTGCCGCCTTTGCGATATTCCGGGGACAATGTCAAGATTCTCCATAAGCTCTCCAAATGTTGTCGGTGGAGGTGCCTGAGCGTCATCATTCGTTTGCGGCTGAATGACTGTCGGAACCCTCAATTAGGATGTGCTGTTCTTCTTATCTCGTTCACAAAAGTAGTCAGCTGCATCCTCCCATCCGGGTTGAGTCAGTTTGTCGAGCTTCATCTGCATCTGCCGAAAGCTCTCCACGCGCTGCTGTACCATTTTGGTGATTGTGCCCATCACCCAGCCGGGTTCGTTATCATCGCTCACCTTGCCCTGCTCAGTCTCTTCATCATCCTCGTCTTCCCCATCCTCCCCATCGTCGGAACTTGCAAGATCACTTAGACTGTCTCCAATAGCAATGAGCATCTCCTCAAAAGTCTTTCCGGGCTCTCTGGACGTCAATCCCGCGATTTCAGCATGCGTTATATCGTCCTGCTCTTGTTGAACCGCGGCCTCTGCGTCTTCAACTCGCCGTCTTGCCCCAGCGGTTTCTCTCTCAACATAATCCTCAATCCATTTCTCTTTCTCTTCATTGCTTAAGAAGTGCGTTTCTCGTCACGTTTCCGCCGCAAGCTTCTTTTTGGATCTCAAGCTGCGCAATGCCCCAAGGGCTCGGACTATCTCCGCCTACAACCCACTCTTGCCTTCATTCGCTTGATGACGTCGTTGGGTTGACCGCTTTGTCGATTTGCCGTATCTGCCTGCCGGGAGTGGCGAACAGTGCTTTTTCGGGGCTTTGACCATTGTAGTTTGCGTGGACTTTGTTGTTGGGCGAGATGTTGGATGTTGCAAGTTATGGACAATATGCATGCAAGCTGCGTCTTCTATGTCAAGGTTGGTATGTTTACTCATCTTGAACAAAGCAAAATCTCCCTCTTGACTGTCAAGTAATCAGGAAGAGAGACGCTAACCGTACGATATGATATGATTGTTAGCGTCATTTTCAAGTAATATCCCGGGGATTATTTGAGACAATCATCAGCAGACGTCCTTTCCCTCGAACTGCATTCTATTGATATCCAGCAATTGAGCGATTCCGGGGGTCTTACACCGTAATTTATCCCTCTTAACAAACAAACAACATCAGACCGACTTTTTGCAAATCGCGGGGTGGTGGTAAACCCCTGCAACTTGCAGCCATACTCAGTAGGATTGATCTTGAGCATAATGATCATCGTGGCTGCTACTCATTCCATTCTGACATGAAGCTAACTATATAGTCCTCAGGGCTTCCCACTTCCTCTCGTTATCATCTTCCTCTCCTATTCCACACCAGCACATCATGGATACACAACCACCTCCGCCAGGTGAGTGCGGATCGAATACCGGCAGATTGGCGGGCGCTACATCCAATACGCAAATTCTTGGCACACAACAAGAGTGCAGACACAAGTTAGTTCACCGCGACACTGCCAATGCAACCACCAAACATATGACCCAGGATGCACATTTAAAAATCATCCGCAAGACTGGAAGCAAGAAAAATAAGAAGCAGCCTGCGGTGGGATGTGAGTGTATCCATATCGAGGCAATCGGCGGTCAATTAACTGCATAACGTACAGCGGGTGTCCGTAGTGAGCTACTTAACGGATTTATTGCTGCCCGTAGCTGGAAACCTCCATGGTTGACAAAGGCGTTTGTCCACACAGTCCGCGAAATCGAACATCATGATGTTGTCAGCTCTGGGATTTTCGCAGATGAATTTCCTGATAAGCATCCCCGAGAGTGCACGAAACAGATGTTAATCACCGTAGAGGAGGCTACGGAAGCGAATATGGTAGAGGTAACAGCTGAATTTCATTGTTAGAAGCAGCAACTTATGGCTTGTAGGTTTTCAACATGTCTGCAACTATGGCAAGGCAAGGAGGTCGGGTACAGCTGGAACAGTCCGACAAGCGCCTGGCGTTGAATATGGCCACAATGGCCAAAGAAGGCTATTCGCGCACTGCAATCGAGGAAACGAAATATCTTATTAAGAAACCACGCGCTGAGGTTCGAGAAGAGAAGACGTGGGATGTTGAGTGTCCTGGGCATAACAAGGTGAAGGCTGCGATACAAAGACACCCGGCAATGCTTCGTCAAAACCAAACATCCAGCTGCCTTCCGTGCCAAATGGCGCCGCAAAGAATCCGCAGACACGCTGCAGATGCAAAGGAACAGGTGCACCTCCACCCGCCCGACTCAGAGTGCAGACTCCAGAGCCGAGTCCCCATCTGCCTGGCACGCCACCCGCCCCACCCGCCCCAACCAGTAACACTTCCGGAGCTCAACGTTCTGAAATTGTCCATTTGCCGGCCGGATATACATATTCGCATCCAGCTCTTCCCTGTGCAGAATTTTTCGATGATGATGACGATACCCAGCATGATACCGATTTTAATCCAGATATGCTGACTGATGAAGGTTAGTACACTATCTGTTGCGTGGTAATGTGGCTAACATTCATTTTGAAGACAAAAGCAGGGGATTGAGCGATCCTGCAACTGATGACGAGCAGTGACCGAAAGACACGGGATTTGGAGATTATTATTATATATATCTATGAATTATTAAAGCATAATGTAGTGATCAAGTAGAAAGTAAATGAATATGCCAGAAAGGCAGCCAAAACAATGTGAATGATGGACTGTGCCAAATTGATTGATTGCATATTGTGGATACAGCCATGGCAAAATAAGTGTCAACCGAGCGTCAACGATTTTTGGTCATGTGTCCTGGGAAATCACACCTCCGATAGGTTTTACTTATTCATAAAGGTTTTTTTGCCAGCCTTTATAGGCAAAACAGATTGCAATACCCTCCCTGCCCCATCATGAAAATGAGTGTCAACGGAGAGTCAACAATTTTTGGTCATGCGTCCTGGGAAATCACACCTCCCATAGGTTGTAGACAGTCATAAAGGAATTTTTGGCCTCCTTTCTAGGCAAAACAGAGTGCAATACCCTCCCTGCCTCGTCATGGAAATGAGCATCAACGGAGTGTCAACGATTGTTGGTCAGGTATCATGGGTAATCTGCGGGGCGACAGGTTGCACATTGTCATAAACCGATTATTGGCTGCCTTTATAGGCAAAAATGAAAGTCAAACGCTTCCTGCCCCATCTCCAAAATGCGCGTCAACAGAGTGTCAATGATTGTTGGCCTTCCATCATGGTTAATCACAGCATGATGTGGCGGTTATTGTCTATATACATCATTTTGACTGTGGTTATATGCTGAAAGGCTCAAGAATACTTGGTGGTAGCTCTGTAAATGAAATTAGTTGTTACTGTCCCGGAGGATGTGGCTAGAATATACTGTACATATCTGCCTATAAAGGCTGCCATATCCTTCTTTATGGGTGCTTGTGATCAAGCACCACTCATATTACCGAAGATGCAAGACCAAATATCGTTGACGATCTGTTCACGCTCATTTTCAGGATCTGGTTGGGCGCGTGAGTATGCTTGTTTTGCACATGAAGGGGGCTAATACGTCGAAAATGACCCGTCACGTACCAATGTCAATATTTCACGATTCACATTAGCATATCTGAATGAGACCATAAATGTGAAACCCGAAACGCAGAACCGGTGATTAGAACCAACGGGTCTATCCAAACCCGGAGAACCCCGTGGGTTGATGGGTAGGTGTCCAGCTTTGGCCCGCCAAGTGTGAGCGGGTTGGGTTTTTGGCAGGGTCTGGAACCAAACCGACCCGTTTTTGCGGTCCAAACCTGGACCCCTGGTGGGTTACCTGGACCCGTTGCTAACACTACAAACAAGTGCCGTAAATTAACTTAAATAACTAATCAAGTTTTTCAAACATCATGACGACGCGATCATATCAATAAATGCTTTAAAGCATGGTGGATAAATGCAATCAAGTCAGTCTGATTATATGGGGAGAATGTGGAGAAGGAACGCTGCGTGGAGTCCATTTTCGGAAACCAATCTCGCTTTTTGCTAATGTTGAGGACCATCTGGATCACCATCTGACATATGGTGAGGTCTGGTTGTGTGAGAATTCAACACAAGGTTGCATGGTGCGTGTTTACCAAAAATCCATGCCCAGCTCTGTGTAGGTGAAATTTCAAGTATAATATTGCGTCTCAGATACCTGATAGTTCTCTCTTGAATACAGGGTATCACTTCACCACATTGTGTAATTGATGGCTGAAATAACCCTGAACGTTCTGTGCCTTATCTTGCACCTGGGAGAGCACAGCATGCAATACATATTGGGTAGCATTGACGTGGTAGCAATATATGGCTGATGTGTCTGGTAGAGTAAGGACTGGAGCATTGCAGAGTGCCTTTCTGAGTGTGTCCAAAGCATGGTGATAGTCACTGTCCCAGGCGAATGGAGTGCACCGGACCATTCCTCGGCTCTCCACGTTGCCGCCCAACATTCCCCTGCCCAATTGCCGGGTTGCCAATAGCATACAACCGCATTGCAATGTGAGCATAGTGTTCAAAGAATTTTCTACAGTAACTGGTGAGGCCCATGAAGCCTCTGACATCCTTACTGTTTTCAGGTTGAGGCCAATCCATTACTGCATTGGTCTTATGTTCCTGGGCGTTGATGCAGTCCTTGTCAATGTCAATGCCAGATATGTCAACTTTCTGATACACCCAGGCACAAGGTCCACATTTGGCCTTTGGACCGCGTTCCGATAGGGAGGTAAGCACTTCTCGTACATGTACAACATGTTCTGCTAGGGAATAACGATGAAATATAATATCATCAAGGTACATGATGATGAATTTGCATTTCTTTGGTTCCATGATGCTGTGCATAATGTACGTGAACTGACTGGGTGCGATCGCCTGGCCCGACGGCTGGACTTAACACTCATACAAACCATTTTAGTACTGAAGTCTGTCTTTTGCCTGTCAGCTGTGGCAATGCAAATTTGATGATAACCAGCCGCCAAGTCCAGTGTTGTAAACCAGCAGAAGCCCTGTATGCAGTTCAGTAAGTCCTCGATAAGTGGGAGAGGATAGGGATCCTTGACGGTTGTAGTGTTAACTGCATGATCATTTATGCACTGACGCGAATACAATCAGGCTTTGGCATGAATAATGCTGTCCCGCAATTGCTTCATGTGAGCTGAATCCAACCACAGCAAATTGGCTTCTCTAACTACCTCCAAAGCTGCTCTTCTTCCCGTGGAGAGATGTAGTATGGTGAGTAGATCAATATACTGCCATGTGGGTCCATTGTAATTTCGAAATTTGCCTGCCTTCCTTTCTACCAGTTTGCATATGTTGGCATGCTGAAGAGGCCCTCGAATTCTGTCAGCATTGCTTCAAACTCACCCAGCAGTTGGTCTGTTGGAAGTGTACCGCCATTGCTACAGTGGTACACTACGATCAAGTAGGCCCATTACAACAGACGGGCAGACATGTGTGTGTTCTGCATTTCGTATCATCTGAATGCAAAGGAATTTGGCCTGCTCTGCTATTCTTTCGTCGACATCCAAGGGGCATATGCCAGGGCGGTGGTGTACTTGGCTGTCCTCTGTCTCCTCCGAGAGGTTGTCGGCTATTAAAAGTTCCTTGCTGTCATGGTCGAGTTGTTAATGGTAGTTTATATCACACATCCATCCTTTGCCTAGTACAATATCCATGCCCTTCACATCATAGACAGTAAATTCTGCCTCATAGACATATGACGCACTAAGTCATAATTTCAATTTGACTCATTGGCATTTCTCTATACCATCCTTGGTGTTGACATTAGCCATCTCCACAATCATCGATTTCAATTCCTTTGCACTCAGGACAGCCCTGTGGTGTTTTACTTCATCAAGGATCTTCTGACCCACATAGTTCTCTGACACACCATCATTCTTTCACTACTTTTGTCATTGTGTGGGTCCACCATCCTCCTTGGGTCTGGTATCAGATGTTTCCTTTGAACCTTAGCAGGTTGACCACTGAATCCTGTAGTTTACTAACTTTCAAGTGGTGGCAATGGGTGAAAAACTTGAATTGACTACCTGGCATCCATTTGACCACCTTTTTTGCTAATACTGTACATAATGGTGCTGGTATGAGAGGTACAGCTGCAGCTACTGACCTCTTTTGCCTCTTCCCACCTCCAAGTCTGAGTCTGAAAGACTCTTCAACTTGCTCCACACCTCACTGTTCATCTCCTGATGAGCCTGTGCTCAGCGGCAAGCCATCCACTCACTTTTCGACCGGTTGGGGCACTTCTCAGTTCCATGCCCTTGCGTGGGTGAACAGTCTTCACTGGTCGAGCGTTATTGGTGACCAAAGCATGTTCGAGCAGCATCAAGTCAAGTCATGGTTTGGGAAATTGCAATAGATATAACCAACCCGGCCACAGTTATAGCAGGTCAAACCATCGTCCTGGGCCATGCCAACAATGCCAGTTGCACTATCAATCTTGGAGTCCATGTTCGTAGCAGATGCTTTGGTAGTTTTGTTAGTGTTTGCATAGGAGCCACTTTCAGGTTGAGACTTATTGAGAGACATATCCAATGCAGTAAGGTGTTTGATGTGCTGCACGAGGGGTGGAGTCCTATCATTCATGGCAACCTAACAGACCACGTCGTTATACACTCCCTGGTCACCCTATTGGATTGTATACCCACATGTGCTGGCTAACAATTCGGCTGGCATAGGCTGGTATGGGACCAATTTCGAGCCAAGGTAACAGAAATGATTGTTATACTCTGAGACATGTTCTCCCATCTTTAGGCTGAGTTCAATCCATTCTGGTTTGACCAGGTCCAAGGCATTGGATGTAATCTACTTAGCATTCAACCCCATGCAAAAGGTGGACCATTTGATGGGCGCACTTATTGGGGAACGGTGCATCACCCAGACTGCTGCATCACGTTGTAGTTGAAGCCCTGATTGCTAACCGCAACCCGTTGTGCCAACCCATCGAATGGTTTGTGCAGCATTCTTGTAGTGTCATTGCAAAGCAAATTGGAAAGCAGTGACATCATCCATGGTAAGTTTGCCCTCATAGATCACAAGATTAGATCACATGAGAGAGAAGCCACAGCTTGCACACAGGCCGGGGGTTGATTGGCAGGAGCCACGGAACCCGGATAAGCCCTCTGTCGGTCCAGAGATACTTGGCTCTGATGTTGCATGCACTTGGTTAGTCGCAAGTCACTGAATGACAGGTTCAAATCCTTTCAACTCAGATTCCATACTGCGTATCTCTAATGAGAGATCTTTGACATGGTGTAGCGGCATGTCTTTCTCTGGCAGCAGCTGCCAGATGTCTGTTGGCTCCATCGCCTCTGGCTTGGACTTGTGCTTGTTGGGTAATCGCCCAAACATGGCGTTGTGACGGTTCTGAATCTGGAGCTCTTCTTTGAACTCATTAATTTCTTGCTGTGCAGCCACTGAATCATTGCTCTGGGCGTCTTGGACAGGCTCAGCAGGCTCCAAGTCGTTGACCTTAGCAACCAGGCTTTCATTCAGGTTGCAAATTTTGGCAATTTTCTCAGCTTGTTCAAGGCTCTCTGAGCGGTTACCATTGATACTCTGCAGATGGACATCCTCCATAGTACTGATCCAGTTGATTGCATGGTCAGACAAGAGCGCAGGGCCATCATTGATGATATTCAGTTGTTTTGTGCCATATGCAGTTGTGTAAATTTCTGAAGGTTGGAAGCCCACAGTGGCTGAAGTGTTGAACCTGCTGCTAAACCTGATTGACTTGGCCTTGTCATGTTTGGGGGTAAAACTGACATCTTGCACCTCGTGAGTGTTGGGCGTTGGATGTGGGTTGCGCGTGTTGCGCATGTTGAGCGCATTGTGGGTGTTGTGCATGGTGTGTGTATTGTGGGTGTTGTGGGTGTTGTGAGTGTTGAGGGTATTGTGGGTGTTGAACATGTTGTATGTGTTGTGGGTATTGGGGGTATTGTGCATGTTGTACATGTTGTATGTGTTGTAGGTATTGTGGATGTTATGGGTGTTGTGGGTGTTGGGGGTGTTGAGGGTATTGTGGGTGTTGAACTTGTTGTAGGTGTTGTGGGTATTGTGGGTATTGTGGGTGTTGAATGTGTTGTGTGTGTTGTGCATGTTGTATGTGATGTGTGTGTTGGGCATGCTTTGTGTATTGTGCATAATGTGCATGTTGTGTGTGTTGCATGTATAGTGCGTATTGTGCGTGTTATGCATGGTTTGTGTGTTGTGCATGTTGTGACGATTTGGAATGGCCACAAAGTGTAAGGACTCGTGCAGTGTCTCCAACCCACCGGTAGTCCACTGCTTCAAACATAACCATCATAAATCTGTGATTGTGCATTGTATTTCGATAGCTGCTGATGATTGTGAGGCTATTAGATGTCAAGTGTTGCTACCAATGTGGGCAAATTGCCTCTATGTACATATGAAAGTGAATCCTATTGATGATCAAGCAGACTACTGGCTAGTACTAACAACTATGCGAGTATCCTGTAGAGCCACACTAATGCAGTTGATCTGGACCTTGACATGACCAGAGCCATCCACCTACACATGGACTCAAATTGCATCTTGAAATCTACAGGGCAATTGCCTTCCTGTGCAACTCTGTGTTTACTAGATCACGGGCTCCCATTGCAATCTCCATGTTCCTTTCATCCCACCCACCAAGTATATGTACAAATTTACTCTATTATGCTGTCAAAGTGTATCTCTATGCTCACTCAATTGTCATCCACAATTGCATCTTCCAATGGTCTTATTCACCCCCTGCAGCCAGTCCAGAACAGTGTGTGTAGATTAATAGATATATTCACCAGGAAAAATGACCTTACCCGACGCGTACCCCATAGAGATGATATTTGTGGGCCGGTACTCCATAGCATGTTTGACGAGTAGCACAACGAAGTCCTATGGACTTGCGGGTGGACACGGACAGTATTATATGAATTGTACATGAGGACTAGAAATTGCGCTAGATTCCATGAGATGCAGGAGAGCCAGAGGCCAGATGACTGGGGCCAGTTTTTCTTGACATTTAAGGCTTTAAAACGTGGGAGAGCTGGAGGAATGATGCCTCTGGTCCAGTATTTTCTACATATCAAGCTATGGATCGCAGGAAAGCCAGGACTGATGCCTCTGGTCGAGTATATTCTACATATTTAGCTATGGATTGCAGGAGAGCCCAGACTGATGCCTGTGGTCATGTATTTCTAAATATCGAGCTATGGATCACGGGTGAGTTGGAGCCCTGTTACCTCTGGCAGGATTTACACATATTGAACCAAGAAACGCGGCAGGGTCGGAGCTGTCGGACACCTGACACCTTGTAGAGACTGTACCTTCTCCTACTCATCATCGTGGTGCTCCTCCTCGACCTCCTCCTCCTCCTCTACTTCGTCCTCTTTGTGCTCATCATCAACACTGGCATTTCGGTTCCTGCGGTAGTCCTCTGGGGTACCATCATCATTGTCGGTCTGCATGTCTCCTTCAGCTTCCAGTGGTTTCGGCCAGAAACGATTGAACATGACTAGGTTGATAGCACTATTGACATGGTGGTATCTGGTGCTGGGGATCCGAATCAGGTGCATGGCCGCCCATATGCACCTGATATTAACTACAACATGGTCAGCCTGGTTCCGACAGAAAACGTCGTTCCAGACTCTAAGCAGCCCATTCGAAGGCAGATAACCACGTTGGGTTCCACAATGGACCTCCTGCAAAAGAACTACGCATCTCTTTCGTAGGCCATCCTGTAGCTGTAGAATCGTCACAAGTTGTGCCAGTCGGAAGTCCCCTGCATCTCGTTTTGGAGGCTCATCAACCTGGAACCACCCGAAGTCATTCTGATGATTAGCATCGCGACAGGATTGGCCGTCGATGCAGCGCCACGTATGGGTAGTGGAATCACAACAAAAGAAGGACCGGAAGGTTGCCACTGCAACATCGAGTAGATTCAATTGGGTGGCACCCATTCCGCAGATGCCCCACCCACTGGCGGTGGGTATATTAAGGTCATATATATAGTATTGTTATATGAATTCTACCTGTGGAAAGTTGTACATTGGAAGACACTCGTTCTTGACAAAGAAGCCCCTTCGTCTGAGGGATCGCAGCCCACAGACTTGGATATTTCCCTCATCCTCGGGCAAGCTGAGGGGTAAATTCTCTGGTATCAGCACTTGCTCACAGTTGCATTTGTTGACAACAATGTGATCCTTTGGTCGATATATCTGAAGTGCCTCCTGTATTTCGGGGGTCCAGTGGCCATCCTTAGCCAGCTGGCGGAGATGAAGGTACCCAATCCCAAAGACATGGATGCGCGAGTAGTTTTTGAGAATCTGCGGTTCACACCGAAAGTTGCTGTTTGACCGGCAACAAGGGCCCATACACATCTTTGGATGGTTTATTTCCTGCATTTCTGTACTGTCTTTGACTAAGTGTCCAAAGTGCTGAATTGATTCCTCATCATGCAGCATGAGGTGAATTGTGAAGAAGTCGAAGCTGGTACGTTCAGGTACTGTGGAATTGTAGACTTGCCATAGGTGCTTGTTGTGCTCTGCCTTTCGGTTTTCCTATTGGGCACGAGAAAGAGCTTCTCCGCGTTCGGCCCTTTCTTCATCCTCAATGGCAGGTTCAGCCTTGAGTTGCATCTTCAGGTCATATATGCATGCATGGGCAATGGTGTCTGTGGCCTTTGACGTCCAGTAGGTGGTCAAAATGTGCTTAGTTGCATGGAATGCCTCTAACCAGTCTGCTAGATAGTTGAGAGTCTCAGTTGTGTGGGTCCAGTATTGTACCACAAGACCGCAGTGGACCAGTTACCGAAAGCAGGTCAATGCTCTTAGGAAGACCTCTTGGTGCCTGGGCAGTGTGTCATGCATTTCTAATGCCAATGCCAGGTAGATGATTCGACCGAAATTTCGGATCTCTTTACCACTCCACTGTGACATTTGTTGGTAGGCTTTGCCACAGTGATAGAAATAGGGGTATAAAGGAATACCAGCCGAGATCTCATCGAACACCACGGCATCCCCGAGGGGTTGCAGGAAGCCGTTGATCCAGGTCATAGGGTGATCTAACATTCCGCTGTATATGGTATGGAGAATATCAGGCCAGTGGAGGTTGTAGGTATTGACATGCGGAAGATGCCAAAAGATACCTGGGACCAGCCTCACACTGACCAACTCGAACCGGTCTTTGGTGATCAATATAGCGTGATGGTCGCTGGCTGTCCTGGCATTCTGGTACTCCCAATCTTTCTGCGGAAAGACTGCTCACTTTCGCTGGTGGGATTCCAAGTCTGGAAGAAGAATATGCAACCCCAGTTCGTTCTTCAGAGTCTGACACTTATGGCAAGCATTGTACTTGACTCCCATAAGGTTGGGATGTTCCATGTAATCCGCAAGCCAAGATGCAAGAATTGGCCACCAATGGCCGATTTTGCGGTCGGAAAAGGATCGCAGACGAACAGAATTGATGTCTCCTCCCTTGGGAAATTACGTGACCAGCTGCAGCACTATGTTGGTGATTTCACACAGCACCTGCCGTTTTGTATCCTTCTGGCCTCGGTCATTGGATTTAAAATTCTGTTGGAATGTGGGCGGCACCATGAGGAAGCAATGCACATTGTGCGCGGGGTAGCTGGATTTGTTCCGTACAGAGGAATGGATATTCCCAATGGTCAGGCAGATTTGCCATGCATTCTTGTTGCCAGAGAAGTCCGTGAGCTGCATCTCGTCTGATCCACAGATTGGTGGAACAATTATTGCCCCCAGGGGAAGTCTATCCTGTGTCTCCCACCACCAGGTTACGAAAATCATTTCGGAATGCACTCGATCGCCCTCCATGTCTGTGGTCCGTATTCGTCTGTAGACTGTGTGGTCTGTAAATGGGTGTTGGCGCAGGAGGTACTGCGCACATTCTACCGGGTCTCAAAAATATGAAAACCTCCGACTGTTTGGTGTGGAGATGAATGCTGCTCTCCATGGTGGCAGCTGGTTATCCATCCGGGAGATATGATTGTTCATCATCCATCCGCAGGTGTAGGAATAGTGGTTGGGATCCTTGCATCGACCTTCATTCATGAGGCGATCCATTCGTGACTTGAGATAGTGGGCATCAACAAATCTGATGGCCTGTGTGAAGTCTTCAGCACAATACCATGGTTGCCAGAGGTTATTGATGAGATCTTGGAACTCATTGTAATTGGGATCGTTACTGATGGTCCTCCCAGCTGTGGGATGCACATCAGTATCAGGAGTTTCCACATCCATCGGGGTTTCCCCTGGGTAACTCTCCTCCGTATTGGATTGTTGGGTTGGACATTGGGGTCGCGGGACACGTCTGTAGGGTCCATCATTTTCGGAGTCAGTTTCCACTGGACTTTCGTCGAGTGCAGTGGCGAGGATACTGGCATCCAGTTCTGGGGTTTCTGTAAGACTCTGCTAATGTGGTGAGTAGAGTTGTCGATGTGAGGGTTGGCTTTGTGGATTGCTGGCCGGAGGCGGCAGCTTACCCTGATCGCTGATTCCCAGATGGCGCTTACGGTTTCCCCACCGGATAATCCTCCTCACCCATTCGGGAAATGTGCATTCGGGTGCGTCTAGGGCGCTTATCCGTGGTCTGCGTGCTCGTGGCACATCTCGAGGTCTGCCCAATGGTTGGAGGGTGTGTGTAATTCATTGGATGGATTCACTTACGACGTCGCCTGTTCTTGCACAAGGAAAGCCGAGGAATGGTCGATGGCAGTGCATTTGATGAAGTGGTTATAGAAAGACTGATCGAGATCTCTCAGAAGGTCAGACAGTGTGTTGAATAATGCAATGCTTCAACAAAGAAGAGCCATCTTGTCGACCAGTTTATAATTTGTTTATATAAAGCGTGACGATGCATATAAAGTGTGATGATGCATATGAAATTTGACAATGCATATTAAGTTTGACAATGCATGTAATGTTTGACAATGCATATAAAGATTGACGATTGACTCGACCACAGTGGGAGAGATAGGTCAAACAGGCGGAGAACACTGTCAGTTTGCCTGGGTTAGCTATGGGTACCAGTGGCAAATCTGGGTGTGGGTGCACATGCACGGCAGACTGACGTCAGCTAGTTCTCAACCTTCTCTGTGTCTACAGAATGGTGATGACCATCAACTGTCATGAGGCTCAAGGATCACCAATGGCCATCTCTCATCTACCAGAAGCGTGGAAACCAATGGATCAGCTCTTCCCATCAACATATCCTTCAGAGATGCCAGTTCCAGTGGGTCTTATTGTTCCACTAGCAATATAGAATCACTATACCAACGGAAGTTGGGAAGTTCATAGGAACTTCTCCCACATCGAGTTTACTATCCATATGCCCACGGTCGCAGCTGATAAGTAGTATATTTAAAGACCATCTCTAGCCATCGCATCCGTTTTCTCCATCTTCCTTTCACTTCATGCGCTCCACATTCCCACCCCCAACAACTGACGTTCCAACAGCACCTATTCTCCCACTTCCAAACTGATACCACACCCAAACCTCTGACCTCTGATTCTATAACAACTGATCGCACCCTGTCTATGTGATCATACTCACCACCTAATCATGGTCAGCCCCAGAACAGGGGTTACCAAGGCAGGTCACTTCGATACTGCCTATATATGGTGGCGTCACTGACTGATACACTCACACAATGGAACCCCTAGCACCCTGGAGGCCACAAGTCGAAGAAGCACCACGAGAATGAAGACACTGGCAGGCCTCCATTGGGCAAACCGGGGTTGGTCATGGTCAAAACCGGTGGCTGGATCTATGTCCAGACTCCAAAGGTGATGAACGCAATTACCATCCCCGATGACAGCAAAACCAACGAGGAGTAGGAGCAGGAGTTGAAGCAGCAGCCAATGGACAAACAGCCAGTGGTGGAGACTAGCAAGGACGAGGATGACAAGGACGAGGACATTGTGGACAAGGACGACAAAGACTAGGAGGATGATTATATGCCCAATATCCACTGCAAAACAGTGGAAGGTTACATCGTGAGTATATTTGTGCATCTAGAGGAATATACCTGACCGCCGAATAGGGATGCCAGTCCCTTGAATGAGGCAATTAGTATAACATGCTGCCAGATACGGCAGAAGCTATCCTCGGAGTCATCAAAGCATTGTTGAAGACCTGCGGACAGTACATTCAAGAAATATGGTACAAAACCAAGGCACTCGGAACAGTCACAACCGCCAAGCACACCAAATGGTTGCATGAAGATGTGACGGCAGCCCTTAATATGTTCTTACAACATATCCATAGACATGGCGTCATAGCTGAGATCTACTCCAGAGCAGCTACTTGGGAAGACGTCAATGACATGGTCTTGTTTAGGTGTGGAGAGAATCACATCTGGTGGGTGGTGTGGACACTGGGTCGCCGGTGGCTGGAAAATACGGAACTGCAAATGCTTCGTTGGAACCGAGATATTTCCGATGATGACGATGATAATGGCAACGGCAATTTGACACACAGTGGGCAAGAGATGGGAGCGCACACTAGTCATGGAAAGGAACCTGTTCTGCCAGGTCAACACGGCGAGCACAACAACAATCATTCCTAGGACGAAGACACCAGAGCCCTCGAGTGGTTGCCCATGTGCTTTTGCACAGGGTTGGCGACGGAACTTGTAAGTCCTCTATCCGGAATCTAGCCAATGTGATGAAACTGACTCTCTAGACAACAAACAACGCACACTCCGAACCATCAAAGCCACATCATCATGGCTCGTAGTCTGGAGGCCATCTGCAGATGTGACGGCAAAATGGGACGCAGCCTGGAGGCATACCGACAACCGATTTCGAGCACACAAATGCTAGAAAGTTGGAAGGACAATGCAGCATCCATTGGGGTCAGCAGACTTCTTGATAGTAACTGACGAGGTGGTCTTGGAATTTGCAATATGTGCCCAGTTCCGTGGTGGGTGGAAGCGTGGAGCAAACGGAAGAAGTAGCGAAGGTTTAGATGGTAAACGAGGGGAGGATGCTGTCTGGTGGGCACTGATGGACATCTTGGAGGAGTGGGCCTAAATGATCCGGCAGAAAAGAAAGAGGACCGATGTCACCTCCAGGCCAACCACTAAGAATCCAACGTCGTCTCGACCTCCTGGACAACTGCGACCCTCTGGACCACCGTGACCCTCAGGACTCCCGGGAACCTGGACTCCTGACTCTTTCATTCACACTCCCGTGGGCGATCTTACTCCCGCGGCCAATCCCACTCCTGGGGATTGCCTCCAGTGTGCCCTCGTCTGGTTTGCCATCTACCGGTTTGCCCGCTTCTGGTTTGCCCTCTTCCGGTTTGCCTTGTTCCGGTCTGCCCTCTTCCGGTTTGCCCTCACCTGGTGTGCCCTGTTCTGCATTGCCCTCCTCCGGTTTGCCCTATTCCGGTTTGCCCTATTCTGGTGTGCCCTGATCTGGTTTGCCCTCCTCCGGTTTGCCCTATTTCGGTTTGCCCTATTCCGGTTTGCCCTATTCCGGTTTGCCCTATTCCGGTTTGCCCTATTCCGGTTTGCCCTATTCTGGTTTGCCCTATTCTGGTTTGCCCTCCACCCATGGCAGACAGCCTGGGTGGATTGTTTGGTGTCGGGTTGCAGGGTGTGGATGATCAAGCCCCAATGGCAAAATGGGTGGCACAAAGTCGGCGGATCAGGCACCACCGAGCAATGTTTGTCACCAACTGTGGCAGATACTGCAATGATGACCAGGATACTCTCTGGATTCTGCATTTCCGGTGGTGACATGGGACTATTCAAGGGCCACAGTTGCACAAAGTGAGTCAATTGGGCCGGCCTGGTGCTAGGTACATCGGCCTATTATATCAGTCTGGTCAGCTTCCATGGTCAATGCCTCAGGAGAAAATGGTCTTCAACAGGCTGGACAAGGACACCTCAACCTGGATCAAACTTACCTGGGACGAAGATATCCCAAATCCGTTCCTCGTTGTATTGCCGCAGACTGTGCCCGATGGCGATGGATGTAAGCTTCTGGCCAAACTTAGCTGGATTCCTTGCTGACTGCAGTCGACACCATTCACCCAGTTGATAAACCTCCTCTGGCTAGTTGTATAGACTGTGGGTTTTTGAATTGGTTCATGTGTCTTTGGGGTAATGATTATGGGATGGTATTCCATGGGATTTCGCTAGGTGTTCTGCCAGTGATGTATCAAGGTTCACTGTTTATGTCATTTGGAAGGTATTTCGTGGGTATTTGTTTGGTTTTCCTGCCAGTCATGTATCTTGGGGCCGTTTATCAGTTATTTGGATGGTATTTTGTTGGGTGTTTTGTTTTGTTTACTTGTTTATTGTTGTTTGTATATCATCAGGTGGATTTCCTTACCCTACCTGTATATCGTTTCTCTTCCATATCAATCTTATCATATTGTAATCCAATTGTTTGTGCATTATTACCAGTGGCCTGTGAGGCTCATCCGGTGGGAATAAGAGTATGGAGATCAAGATACAGCTCGTCTATCAGCATTTAGGTGATGGAGATCGCAATCAAAGTCGTCATCCAGTGGGAACAAAGTTATGGTGATCCAAATGTTTGGCTTGCGGGACTTAGGTTATGGAGATCTGAATCAAAGCGTTGGTCCAGCGGGAACAAAGTTACAGCAATCTGGATCAAAGTCTTTGTCCAGCGGGAACAAAGTTACTGCAATCTGAATCAAAGTGTGTGTCCAGCGGAAACAAAGTTACGGAGATTAGAATTTCGGTTATAGAGATCTGGATCAAAATGTCCATCCAGCGGGAATGAGGTTTCGGAGATCTAAGTGTTCGTGTAGTAGAATTTTGGTTATAGAGACCTAGATCAAGATCTTCATCCAGCAGGATTAAGGTTACCAAGATCTAAGTGTTCGCCTAGTAGAATTTCAGTTATAGAGCTCTAGATCAAAATCTTCATCAGGTGGAATTCAATGGAGAATCACTGACGCATGTGGAAGATCCGGACTATGAGTAGAAACATATACTATGATGAGTGCACCCCGATGGACACTTTCCCTTCCTCCTCCTTCCTGTTTTGCTATTCTTTCAATGAACCTCATCCGTGAGCTTTGAAATCGCCCGAAGAAACACAGAGACCCAGGAGCAATGCTGTGGCCAAATGCAATGCGACCAACCTATCAATGAGACTGCCCAACGAAAAGGAAGATAGGCGGGAAGAGGAAGAAATCCCTTCTTCTAGATGGGAAGATAAGTATACTGAAACCCCACACCCTTTGTCCAAGTCCTGATCTTAGCCGCTGGTAAGCTTTTACTCTGTCGCCTGAGTGTCATGCTGATGTGGGATAGAATCCACCAGATGTTGAACTCACATACTACCAACTCTCAGATGTACCAAACGATTTAGAAGACATGGATGACTAACTTATCTGGGACTCAATCAGTCCTATTGGAAGACCTCCAGAGTCGAAAGCAGCCACCGGACGCTTGTACACCGCTGCTCGAAACCCACCAATGCAGACATTACAGACAGCACGCACGAGACGCTCATTGGCATCCTCCTCATCATTGCCATTGGTGGGTAATTCCCTGTTGACGCCAGCATCTAGTCCCAGCAGTTCCCAGCAAAGCGATAATTCTAGTGAAAGGGCCATGATGCCCATGACATTCCATTCAAGCCCTCAGAGTTCCCAGCAGAAACGTGCTGCGGCTAATAGTGATTTCGAAGCTTGGGAGGCCAAAAAGACTAAACGAGGACAGCAGTCGAGAGGTATTGTCCAGTGCAAGGATCCGTAGGTTAGAACTGTTGCGGAACAAGATTCAATAATGATCAGGCAGAAGACATGCTTCATTAACCCCTTCCCGCACGATGTAGATGAAATGGCAACCATGGCCTGGATTAAGGCCCGTGGGATTGTGCAAATTCGATTACTGTGACCCCCAACAACCAGCACTGGAACACATGGCCTGTGCGAGTCCACTAAACTTTCTTTGGCACCAATGTGAACCACCAGCTACAGATCAGAGGATTTCACTATTCCGTGCAAAGCACCGCAGTCTCGCTGATTGGCATAAAACTGAAAGTGATTTCCCAACTCCTGGAGATGAAGGCCCCCAAGATAAAGAGTAAGGTCCGCTGCTACTCGACAATGAATGATATATCTTTGAGAAGAAAGACATTGAGGTAGGTATCATACGTCCACTGGTAGGCATAATGCTGATATTAATCCTCAGACTGGCAAGGAGCCATACGTTAGCAGCTACATTGTCCCAGCCAATTACCTCTGTTCATTTCAGGTGAACAAATCCCTGGGCGTCCAAGATTCGCGCTTTCTGGCACAAATGTCACCCAAGTTCTTCTCTCTGATCGTAACCGCTCTCCAGTGGCACATCCACCTGTTCTTTGCCCCTGGCAAGGCGGTACAAGCGGTACTATTCATCTCGATAAACACCGGCGGTGAGTGATCTTTCCTCTGGCGGATGCACAATAATTGACCATCGCAGCAATATACAAAAGGTATTCGGCGATGTGGGATGGCGCGTATTCAATGCCAGACTCTTCAGATATTGCCACGGCTTCGATCAGACATAAGGTTCTAGATATCAGAAGAGAAAACGGCAAGGCAGTTCAACACATTAACCTCCTAAAACTGACTGCATTGCTGGCATGCAAGGAAAACCTCGGCAAGATGAAGCAAACGTTATTGACTCTAGAGGTGCGGTAAGACCCAGAGGATTCTGAATAGTGATCATTATCTGTAAGGTAAGGAAGTATACCCGAGGTCATGTGCCCTGCGCTAGCTAGTTTAGAGTGGAATGGACGGCACCTGGGGAAGTATTGCCAGTAAGGTTCGGGAGGACAGTGACTGGAGGTTTGGCTATGGAATGGAATTTAGTGTTGCAGTGTGGAGTTAAGGTTTGGACAAGGAATGGAATTTAGTTTCGCAGTGTGCGGTTAAGGTTTGGCTCAGGAATGGAATTAACTTTGCAGTGTGGGGTTACATTTTGGCCGATGGACTAGACATGATGCTAAAAGTGTTGTATTCATTAGTGAAAGCTTATATCTTAGTGTCAATTGTATCATGCAGTAGCTCCATTCCAGCTACCAGAAGTCTATAATCATCATGCTATAGCTCTTGTGGATTACCGCAACTCTATGACCATCGTACCATAGCCCCTCTCGAAATTGTACAATTACCCTCACAGACTGCAACAACTCGAATCATCATCGTGCCATAGCTCCAGTGGAAATTGTGCCATAGCTCCAATGGAAATTGTGCCATAGCTCCACTGGAGATCGTGCCATTACTCTCATAGACTACAGCAATTCTGTGTGTTGTGAGCACTGGGTACGCGTAACCTGCCACCAGTCCAGCTTTGGACCGCAAAAACGGGTCAGTTCAGTTCCAGACCCATCCCAAAACCTGACCCCCTAACACTTAGTGGGCCAAACCCAGACCAGAACCCGTCAACCCGCGGGTGTTACCAGGTTTGGGTACACCTGTCGGTTCCAATCCCCAGCTCTGCCTGTCGGGATTCACCAGGCATGGTCGCATTCAGATGTGTTACTGTTAATCGCGAAATATTGACATCGGTAAGTTACTGTTTGTTTTTGATTTATTGGCCGCCTTAATGATCACAATGGACAGAGAGAGGCGCCCTACCACAGCCTGAAAATGAGCGTCAACGGAGTGTAAAGAATTGTTGGGCATGTATCTAGGGTTATCCGGTGGGCAACAGGTCGCACACAGTCATAAACAAAGTATTGGCCACCTTTATAGGGAAAAGAGAAAGCACAACGCTCCCCACCCGATCTTGGAAATGAGTGTCAACGGAGCGTCGAAGATTTTTTGTTTTGCATCTTTGGTAATATATGTGGCACTTGATCACAACCATCCATAAACAAGGATATGGCAGCCTGTATAGGCGAATATGCATGCGAGATTCCTGCCACATTCTCCGGGACTAGTGTTAGCAACGGGTATGGGTAACCCACCAGCGGGCCAGGTTTGGAACAGACAAACGGTTCAGTTCGGTTCCAGACCTGTCCAGAAACCTGACCCGCTTTGTCTTGGCGGGATTCTTACGCGGAACGGTCATAAACCCGTGGCTTATTGGACGGGTTCTACATACAGCAGAGGATCATGTTTGCGAACCCAGAACCTTGGCTCCAATTAAGTATTTGATTTCCGATCGTATCACAATATGATATATACGTAAATCAATCCATTTTGCATGCTCGTTCCTCTCCTATACTCCCCTCAGCGATGCAATCAATCTTCGTTGTGTCACTGCAAAAAACGCCCAATTTTTGGCGTTATTTCACAGCAACTCAACAAATATTGATCAGATCGCAAAGTGGAGAATAGGAGATGAAAGAGCATGCAAAATTGCATCTTTTACATATATATCGTACTGTAATACGATCAGAACTCAAATACTTAATTGGAGCCAAAGTTCAGAGTTGGCTACATTATGGAACCTGTCAGAAAACCGTGGGATCAGTGCTATTCGGTTGTTTGATGGGGTAAAACACATGTCAACAGCGGCAGTTCGGTTCCAACCTGGACCTGCAACCGGACCGCGGATTTGGAACCATTGCTCACACTATCCGGGACCATAACAAGTCATTTCATTTACAGAGCTACTACAAAGTGTTCTTGAGCGTTTTGACGTTCAAAGACAGTCAAAACGATGCATATAGACAATACCAGCCACATCGCGCTGTGATTAACCATGATGCATGGCCAACAGTCGTTGACCCTCCGTTGATGCTCATTTTCAAGATGGGGAAGGGATCATGTTGCTTTCTCTGCTTCCTGTAAAAGCAGCCAATACTTTGTTTATGACTGTCTGCAACCTGTGGCCCCCCAGATTACCCAAAATACATGACCAACAATCGTTGACACTCATTTTGAAGATGTGGCAGGGAGGGTATCGCAATCTTTTGTTCCTATACAAGTAGCCAGAAATTCCTTTATGACTTTCCATAACCTATCGGCAGTCTGATCAGCCAGGACGCATTACCAACAATCGTTGATGCTCTGTTGACGCTCATCTTAATGTATTGTATAGTCAATATCTGCTGCCATCGAGAATTGTATATATAATTAATTTGATTTGTTGGTTGCCGTTCTGACCGATTGAGACTCAGCACGTTGCCGAAGCCGAGCCCAGTAATATTCTTGAATGGGCCACTCTCATCCTACATAATTGATATATGTAACTGAATATTTCATTTTGCCAGCTATACTGTTGTTTATGAACGATTATCCTCATGTAAGTGCTTAATATTCTCCGATAATATTTCTCTAAGTGAAATTCTCGGTCAAGCAATATATTGAACCTGGTGAAAACATAATGACCCAATCTGTCCTACTTTCTCTTGTTTCCCTTATTCCTCCTTGTTTCCATTGCACTGACAGTCATCAATCCGTCTTCAGCCTGGTTCATCAACCTCCGGGTTAGCTGAATCAATTCAGGAACATCTGGTACGGCATTCACAACCCTGTGCTCTGGGCTTTCCGAGGCCTTGATGCCACTGCCGAGCTCTATATCGGATTGATCGTCTGCCTCACAGTCGTCTTCGCACTCGTTTGAATTACCCAAATCACCATTCCAGTTAAGCCAGTTTTCGGTGTTGGCAATGCTTTCTGGTGCGCTCTCCTCATCTCTTTTGATTGGATGACAGTCAATTGTTCTGATTCGGTGGACATTTGATACTTGAGTTCGTCCTCCAGGGAGGTCTTTTGTAGACACAGCTGGTGGTATAGGTGATCATTCTGACAATTTAAATGCAGCTGCACCATCATGTTGAAAATTTGACCAGGATGCTTTGATGGTCTCTTTGGAATCTGAGATGTATCTTATGGCTGTTATTTGTTTGATTGGAGAGAGAGATTTCTTCTGTGTAGCACGTAGGTTTTGGCTACACTGCCACATCTTCAAAAATTTGTGGACTTTGGCCGTTGTGTGCAATTTTCTTGCCTCTGCCTCTTTCTTCAATTCCAAGTAGTTTGCAGTGTCCGCAGTATCCAAGGCTGCCCAATCGCCCACCAGTATTCCGTTATTGGCTCCAGCAAACTGCCTTACTACGACTTTTTTCAGAACCGACTCGCCAGTCATTTCAGACTCTCTCCAGCCAATACTGTCTCGCCCAAGGGAATAACTGGCCTCCACTATGACACCATGTGGTATAATAGAGAATATGTTGTGTGCCACATTGGAGAGATCGGCATACTTTGGGTGGATTTCATCTTGCTGGTGTCACCAGTCAGTGATATCTGGTAACCAAAATGTACTATTAATCTCCATGTGGTCGGAGTGGTAATCACTAAGATTTGGATTCAATTGCCTTCAGTTCCTTGGTGATTCAGGTGGTGAATTCAAATTGAGCCTTGCGGCAGTCAGCAAGCATGCTGTTTGATCGCATTATCCGGGTGTCCTTTCAGCCACTCTTGTAGGAGTTCAGTATTGTTCATCATCGCTGGACATATCATATGGATCAAAAGATGATTGACCAAATCCCGAAGCTTTGCAGAGGGGAATTGAATGGTTGGCGGAACTTTTTTGGGTTCAATGATGGACATTCGTCGATGTTTGGGACAGTATTCATTCTCCTCATCCTGCAGACAGGCCTCCTGGTATTGGGTAGTATAAGAAGTCTCGTCCTCAGGATGAATAGCCATTGCCTTGTCCCACATCGTATATGATCGCGACTTCCGGCAAGGATCAATGATATTTGCTGAAATGAGTAGTAGACCGGTCGTTGGAGAGACTTCAGCATAATGTTTGGGCAACTTCTGGTTCGCAACCTTCACGGCCAAGTATATGTCTTCCTTCAATTGGGTCTCCTTCTTGGCCAAAGCTTGCATAACGCCATCCATGTGATCGAACATGTCTTTCAAGGCAGTGATGATGTAATCCAGAGTGACAGTATGCCTTTTCGACATCCACAGGGTCCAGGATCGGAATGGCCTTAAACCTTCCATGACGTACTCCACGATGGTCCATTCATCCTAAGTGGTGAAGAATGGCTGGTATTCATTGTATTTTGGATTCTCGAGCCACACATGGGTGAATTCTCGTATTCGGTAGTCTTGCTCAAGCAACTCCAGTCTTGACTACCACCTTGTTTTCGCATCCATATTAGGTAGTACTGCAATTCATACTTTGGCTTTTTCACAGTCAATGAACTCGTATCGATGACCTGGTGTCAGTGTGATCAATTCCGCAAGCATTTTCTGCTATATGAATGCCAATTTCAGGTCTTCTGAAATGTCTTCAAATACGTACTTTCTCAATTATCTTTGCCAAACCTGGTAGCATAGCCGACACCTTGTTGATTCTAGCATTGCCCTCTGTTCACGGTCTTTGACTCTTCCCAATGTTTGTGCTTTCATTCTGTCCAAATGGCTGATTGCGCTCATGGGCTTCCCAAGACCTAGTGCGGCCTTGTATCCCAAGATTGCTCATGAATGCACCCAAAGCAAGCTTAATGACGTGCGGCATGCATGGTATGTGGTTTCTCATTGCAGGCCAACCCAATTCCGGAGGCCTCAAGGGGTGATTGTAGGTCCCGAGTCATCAAGTAATGTGAGAAAACATTATGAGTCATAATTCCTAGTAATTGGCCATCGGTAAGCTCAAAATGATCCAGAACTTCTTTCCAGTATATGCCTAGCCTTGCTCGAGGATCTTGACCCTTTCCCTATTATTCTTGGTTAGCATTCGAATTAGGAAAAGAACAGGCTATCAACCTCGTCAAATGCAAGTTGTATTTATCACATTGCCCAATTTCGATCCACATTGTAAGCTATGACCGATGTTATCGCTAATTCATTTGCTGATGTCCACACATTTATCTCTAAGCTAACTTTATATCTTGACAGCAATTGCTTCTCAATTGAATCCACTGTCAGTGGGTATTCCCTCTGGCAAATGTTGCTAAGAGTGCTGGCCGATGGAAGCACCAGCTCACAGCGTAATGCATCAAATGACCGTAGTAGCTCGAGGTTTGATTTAGCAATCCATGGAATAGGTGCAAAACCATATACTAACATAAGGTAGCAATTCCAGGTATCTTGGTGAAATTCGGCAGTTAGATAGTCCTTTGCTGCCAATCTAGAGCGTTGTGTCTGTCAATTGTGTTAATATAGGAAAGATCTAACTGTCAAATATGAATTTCTTTTGTGAATTGACTATTGTAATTCCATGACTGCCTCGTCTCTGCCATATGGCCAAAGTGGTTTCATCAACGGTTGTACTGGTCAATTCAGAAACTTCTGACTCTGTTAATTAGTTTAACTTTGCAATGTGCGGTTTTGCCAGCAAGTGTTTCCCCATGGAGCTGGTCCCATGATCTGACGGATAGTGAAGAACTTGATGACAAATGATACATATGATGCCAGGGCTGCCAGTCTCCCCACTTCGGCAGTGTCAATAGGATCCCCACTATGGTGCAGGTCTAGAATTATTCCAAGCAGTAGGCCGGTTCGAGCCCACATTGATTCAATCCCACCGAGTGTCGAATACGATCGGTAACGTAAGGTCGCTCATATCGCGTATAAAGATATGTTCATTTTGGAACACATCATTACTTCTGAAAATCAGGTATTTATAGATTGGCAATCCGACATGGTCATAGGAATATGGAAGCTGTGTAATTCCAGTTGAGAGACTGTCAAAAGTTACATTATGATTGAGTAGAATGCTGGTGCTTAAATATTGACGCTTGAGTTACACACAAGACAAAAGTAAGATCTGTGAGACATTGCATGCATAGTTGTGAAGCTGAATACAGGGTCATACTGACAAGACTGACCGTTAAAAACGCCATTTAGGAACGACTCAAGGCATTTCATTGCTGTGAAGCTTACTAAGCCCCACAAAACCTGTTGCCACTCCGCTGAAACGTATGTGTAGGAGGAGGTAGCGGAATTGTTTGTGGCATTTTTGCATACAAAGGCAGCCAATACAGTGATTATGGGTTTATGTCGATGCACAGCCATTGGATTTTCCCTGATGCAAGTCCAACAATTGTTGATGCTCCGTTGACACTCCTTTTGATGACATAGTAGCGATGATGTTGCAAACAATTATGCTTACAAAGGCAGACGATGTTTCGATTATGGGTTAATAATACCGCACAGTCATTGCATTTTCTAGGATACACAGCCAAAAATTGTTGATCCTCCGTTGACGCTGATTTTGAGGACATAGTAGCGATGTTGTCACTAGCATCTTTGCCTAGAAAGGCGGCCGATAGTTCGATCATGGGTTAATGTTGCCACACAGCTCTTTGATTTTTCAAGTTGCAAGGTCAAGAATCATTGGGGCTCCATTGATGCTCATTTTCAGGACATAGTTGCAATGATTTTGCAAGCATTTTTGCCTAGAATGGCTGCTGATAGTTCGATTATTGGTTAATGTGGCCACCCAGCCCTTGGATTTTCCAAGTTGCTTGACCAAAAATCATTGACGCTACGTTGACACTCAGTTTTGGAACATAGTAGCGATGTCGTCGCAAGCATTGCTGCTTAGAATGGTGGCCGATAGTTCCATTATGGGTTACTGTCCCCGCACAGCCCTTGGATTTTCCCAAGTTGCATGACCAAAATTCGTTGACACTCCAGTGATGCTGGGTTGATGCTTAGTTTTCGGACATAAGAGTGATGTTGTCTTCAACACTTTTGCCTAGAAAGGTGGCAGATAGTGCGTTTATGGGTTAATGTCGCTTCACAGCCCTTGGATTTTCCAGGATGCAAGGCCAAGAATTGTTGACACTCGGGTGATGCTCATTTTTAGGACAAAGCAGCGATGTTGTCAGAAGCATTTTTGCCTAGCAAGGTGGCAGATGGTTTGATTATAGGTTAATGTTGCCACATAGCCCTTGGATATTCCAAGATGCAAAGCCAAATATTGTTGACGCTGCGTTGACACTGATTTTGAGGATGGGGCAACTAGCGTGTCGTTTGCCTTTTTACCTATAATGCTGAGCAATAGATTTACTTTGGCAGGAGGTGACAATGCAGCCCATTGATTGTCAAATGTGTAAAACAGGAAATCCTGAATACTCCGTTGATGCTCATTTTGGGATGGGGCAACGAGCATGTTATTTGCCTTTTCGGCCTTAACCCTGACCAATACATTTAATTTGGAGCGAGGTGAGAATGGAGCCCTGTGATTGTCGAATGTGTAAGAGTAAGAATCATCGACGCTCTGTTGACAATCACTTTTAACACATCAAAAGAGCCTTCGTACACTCAATCATTGAGTGCAACAAATCCCACACCGATTACTGACATCTATTATTGTGTTTTTAAGTATCATCATTTGCATCCAGAAGCTTTTTGGCCTCTCAATTTCTGATCAACCTCTATCCACGTTAACTGAGTGAGAGATGATGTTGCCCTATCACATTCCTGCGCTTTCAGCCAGCAATTTGCGGCATGCAGATCATGTCACTAGTTTTTGATTAATATAGCTCGACTTCCTCACATTTCCTCATCCAGCTCCTCCTCCTCCATTTCCATGACAAACCATGGGCAATTTTAAATATCTCTCACATGTGCACCAGGTCTGTGCAGAGAGTTATGCAGTTGGATGCATGGATGAATGCAGCACGACAGTCGTCATTCAGACTGATTTGTATTGAGCACTGACCTCTCCTTCTATGACTCGTATGACATCACTTACTTAGATTCTGTTTGTATATTTTGTCAGTAATATAGAGTTTGTTTTCTCACTGAATAGTAATTGGCAAACGGAAATCGAGCTTATTGGCCGTCTTGTAACCTTATTTGTGTTGTAGAACTTTTGCATGTTGCCTTCGACCCTTGCACATTCAGAGATGAATTATCATTCCTCACAATTCAGTCACTGAATTCAAGACACAGCTGACACGTAGCAAAATTGGTACACAAATTCCTTTTGACAGGGATATGACGTCAAAAATTACATCTTAGCTATCGATTACTCCAATAACACAGGAGCCATCACCAAGTCTTCGCCTTAATCTGATTTCGATATGGTGACCAGCTGGGGAGGCAATATGCAGTGATAGATGCTTACTGGTTGAACAGGCTTTACGTTCTGAAATGGTGATGAATCGGGCTCTGGGGCGGGTGCAAGACTGGCTATACCTGTGTTTGACAGTGGCTTCCCAGAACCAAGCCTAAAATGACAACTTCCTTGTCGAAAAGTCCCTTGCGGCATTTGAGATATTCCGGAGATATTATCAAGACACTCCATAACCTTTTCAAATGTTGTGGGTGGAGGCGTGGCAGCATCATCATTCGTTTGCAGTTTAAAGACTGCTGGGACCCACAATTCTGATATGCCGTACTTCGGATCTATTTCACGGAGGTAGTCGTCTGCATCCCCCCATCTCGGTTCTGTCATTTCGTCAAGCTTCATCTGCTTTTGCTGAAACGTCTCCATTCACTGCTCGACCATTTTGGAGATTGTGCCCATCACCCAGCCGGGTTCGTCATCTGCGCTCAGCTTGCCCTGCTCTGTCTCTTCATCATCCTCATCTTCCCCATCCTCCTCATTGTCGGAAATTGCAAGATCGCTCAGACAGGCTCCGGTAGCAAAAATCACCTCCAATAACGTCTTTCGGACTCTCCGGTTGTCAACCCCATGTTTTCAGCTGTCCTGATATCTTCCTGCTGCTGCTAAATTGCTGCCTCTGCATCTTCAACTCGCTTTCTTGCCCCAGCGGTTTCTCTCTTCAAATGATCTTTGATTTATTTCTCTTTCTCTTCATTGATTAAGATGTGCATTTCTTGTTCATTCTCAGCCGCAAGCTTCTTTCTGGTTGCCAGCTGCGCAATGCCCCAAGGGCTCAGACTCTTTCTGCTTCAAAGCCACTCTTGCCTTCATTCGCATGATGACATCATCGTGTGGACAGCTTTGGCGATTTGCCCGGTGTGCCCTCCGGAAGTTGCCAAAAGTCCTTTTTCAGAGCATTGACCATTGTAGTTTGTGTTGACTTTGTAGATAGGCCAGATGTTGGGTGTTGCAAGATATGGACAATATGGAGGCAAGCTGCATCTTTTATGTCAAGGTTGGTACATTTAATCATCTTGAACAAAGCAAATTCTGCTATTTAACTGTTAATAAAATGGGAATAGTTAAGCTAACCGTACAACATGATATGATTTTTAGCGTCAGTTTCATGTAATATCCCGGGGATTTTTTGAGACAAACATCAACAGACCTCTGTTCGCTCAAACAATGTCCTGTTTATATTTGGCAATTGTGAGATTTTGACTGGTGTACACCACAATTCATCCTGGTAACCAAACAAACAACATGGGACTGACTCATTGCAAATTGAGGCACAGTTGAAACCCCTGCAACTTGCATTCATGCCCAGTAGGATTCATCTTGAGTATAATGTACAGGTTGGCTGCGATTTAGTCCATTCTGACATGAAGCTGACCATATATTCCTCAGGACTTCCCACTTCTTTTTGTTATCATCTTCCTCTCCTATTCCACACCACCAAATCATGGCTACACAAACACCTCAGCCAGTTAACAGCGGATCCGAATCAAGCTGATCAATGGGCACTTTATCATATATGTCACTCATTGGTAAATATCAAGACTGCAAAGACCAGTTAGTCCACTGCGACACTGCCAATGCAGCCACCAACAGTATGACCCAGGATGCACATTTAAACATTGTCCATAAGACCAGAGGCACCAAGGATATGAAGCAGCCTGCAATTTGATTTTTGTATATCCATATCATGGTGGACAGTTGTCAGCTAACCGTATAATGGACAACCAGTGTACATAGAGAGCTACGTGACCAATTCATCACTGCCAGCCACGGGCAACTTCCAAGGTCGACGAGGGTATTTGTCAACACAGTCCATGAAATTGAATATCGTAATGTTGTCAGCTCTGGGATTTTTGCGGACGAATTCAGTGATACGCATCGCAGGGAGTGGATTAATCTGGCTTTACTCAATTCAGAAGAGGCTACGGAAGCATATATGGTTGAGGTGCTAGCGAAATCTTATTTTCAGCAGCAGCAACTAATTTCTGGTAGGTTTTCAACATGTCTGGTACTATGGCAAGGTAAGGAGGTCGGTTACAGCTGGAACAGTCCAACATGTGCCTGGACTTGAATATGGCCACAATGGCAAAAGGAGGGTTTTCGCAAGCCGCAATAGAGGAAATGCAATATCTCATCAAGAATGCTCGCGCTGATGTCCGAAAAGAGAAGAAGCGGGGAGTTACGTTTCCTCGTCACAAATAGGTCAGGGCTGCGATAGAAAGACACCGGGCATTGCTTTGTCAATACCACCCGGACGGATGCCATTCTTTTCACAATGGCGCAGGAGAGAATGCCGAGACACGCTGGAGACGCCAGGGAACAGGTGCACGTCGACCCGACCAACGCAGTCACCCGCATCCAGGGCAGACGCTAGCTCTGCCCGGACCATCACCGGCACCACCCGGGAACTCTGCCGGAGCTCAACATTCTAAAATGGTCACTTTGCCACCCAGATATGCGAATTCACATACTCATCTTCCCAGCACTCAATGTTTTCCTCATGATGCATATGCCCAGGATAGCCAGCACCATACAGATTTTGATCCAGATATGCTGACTGATGAAGGATCATCCACTGGTTAGTACACTATCTGCTGTGAGGTAATGCAGCAAACATCCATTTTGAAGACGAGAGCAGCCTATTGAGCGAACCTGCAAGTGATGATGGGCAGTTATTGAAAGGAACTGGATTTTGGAGTGAATTATTATGTACAATTAGCTGCCACAGTAAAGTATATTTCAAAGGATATATTTATATGTATTATTAAAGAACAATGTAGTGATCAAGGAGAAAGTAAATGAAAATGCTAGAAAGGCTGCCATAACAATGAGAATGATATTCTACACCAAATCAAATAATTGCATATTGCAGATATGCCCACGGCAAAATGAGCGTCAACAGAGCATCAACAATTTTAGATCATGTAAGTCTGGTAATTGAAAATTGATTTCGTTGAGGTTATATATACTGGATGTATTGGTTGCCTTTATATGCAAAAATTATAGCGACACGCTCCCTACCTCATCTCGAAAATGAGCGTCAACAGAGCGTCAACGATTTTTGGTCTTGTGAGCAAGGTAATTGTAAACTGATTTCATCGCTATGTAGCAGAACCGTTGTATTGGCTGCCATTATAGGCAAAACAGCAAGCGACACGGTCACTGCCCCATGCTGAAACTGAGCGTCAACTGAGTGTCACCAATTTTTGGCTTTGCATCTTGCGTTATCTAAGTGTTGATTCATGGTAATAATTCAAATATAATGTATTGCCAGCCAGTTTAGGCAAAACAATGCATGCTATATTTGTTACCCCATCCTGAAAATGAGCGTTAACGGAGCGTCAACGATTCTTAGTTATCTAAGTTAGCTAATTACAAAGTGATCGGGTTGTGGTTAGGCATAAGGGATGTAATGGCCTTTATAGGCAACAAAGACAGTGACACAGTCATTGCACCATTCTGAAAATGAGTGTCAACTGAGTGTCAACGATTTTTGGCTTTGCATCTTGGGTTATCTCAGTGGCAATTGGTTGCAGACATCCATAAATGAGGTATTAGCCGCTGTTAGCATCAAAAGCAACAGCGGCACACTCCCTACCCCATCCTGAAAATGTGTGTCAACGGAGCCTCAATGATTTATGGTCTCGCGTCTTTGCAAATCTAAGTGTAGCTTTTTAGCAATACTTGATATATCATGTATTAGCGGCCGTTTCAACTTAAACAGTGCATAATATCTTCATTACCCCATCTTGAAAATGTGCGTCAACGGTGTGTCAACAATTTTTGGTCTTGTATATTGCGTAATCCAGGCATTGCGTGGATATATGTGATCATAACAGAACTATTGACCGCCTTTGTACTCCCAAATACATAACACAAAAAGAAATACAGTGATTCCAAAACATCTGATGTCGCAACTTGCAAAGTGATCAAAACCGTATTCCTGGATGTTAATTAAGCAATTTGAATCAAATACAATTATCAAACAGCAAAAGCAAGAGCATAATATGAATCTACTGACGGATCCGCTGGACAACGCGCTGACAACCAGCCAAATTCAGACGGGTTGGGATAAGTCCATTGAACTGTACCCGAATCGATGCTTCGGGTGTATTGACAACCTGAACCGCCTGTCTGTGGACATTCGCGTTTCTACCCCGACCCGGATCCGAACCGGCGGTCCGGAACCATTGCAAACAGTACCTCGGTGACCATCGAACCTAAGCTCCCCAGCAAATTGTATGATAACCCTCGTAGACTACCACAACTCTATGATCATCGTGCCATAGCTCCACTAGAACTCCATTAACCATTGTTCCATACTTCATGTGGAAATTCGGTGAATATACCAATAGCAGCATATAATGCCCATTCAGAACTTTCATGGCTTTAGTGTGGACTCGACTTGTAGTTGCCATACGCCTATTGTGCTATCGCAAATTATCCCTCCCTCTTCCAGCAGCATGATCTAGTACTATAGATTCAGCGTGGGCTCAACATGTTGTTGCCACACACTCATTGTGCAATCACAGGATATCCACCCTCCATCTAGCAGCCCTGCAGATGTCTCAATACACATAGCAGCCAAATACCAGTCGTCATATTGGAAATAGAGGGCTCAGTACATCCACTGGATATCCGGATATCTGTTCTACCACTGCCTAGAGCCTGTGGGCACCCACAGGACAAGATCAGTCCAATGGTAGTCCACTCATAGACCCATCGGCCCTAAATGCTTCCATAGGCGCACGCACAGATGTCTATGGACCGAGTATGAATGTCTATGGGCTGCGCGGTGCGCAGTGGTCCACGAGAAACTGGCTATGAGCTGCACATGTGTGTATGTGCCCATAGGGCAGTCTATAGTCGATTTGCACTTTTGCCGATGTTAATAAATCGATACATACAATGTTACCTACATATATAATCCCATCAATGAGAATATAAACTGAATACCAAGTCCAAAACATTTCACAATGAGTAGTAAGTATCATTGCCAACTGCACCAGCAACATCTCCACAGAATATGTAATTTTCTATAGTCAGATCTAAAGTGAGTTGAAATACTTCCAAGCAGGTGGAGTGAGTCTCCAGGTGCACCATAGATTGTAGCCAGTCTTCCTGTGCATATCCCAATAGGTTGCCAGCGTTCCCAGGTGCAACTGAAGGCAACTGCATTGGTTTTGTCTACTGTGAGAATTGTCTCCTGTGCTTTCAGATACACCTGCAGGCTACTGCATTGTTCCAGTCAACTTCAAGATTTGACTATCTGGGGATTCTGGTCCAATAACTCCCACATGCTTCCTATTGCTCCAAGTGACAAATATACACTCTGATAATACTGCTGGTACTGACAACAATTCAGAGAATCTTTCAGTAGCTGTTTATAATCCAGACTAAAACCCTGATTGAAAGCATGATTGTCTGTCTAATTGAAAGCCTACTCAAAAGCCAGCTTGGGACTCTGTTTCAGAGTTGCACTGGAGAGAGTCAGACTTGGGCAGCAGTAGTTTCTCCAGTGGAATCATTGTTTAATAAAAGGTTTTCAGTAAACAGAAAAAAATAATGTTGATATTGGCAGTAATATAGGCGACCTACTTGGCTAAGTGTATTCGGAACCATCACCAACACCATCACCATCACTATCAGCATTACCATTTCCATAGCCATAACAATCAGAATTAGGCCATGATGAAATATACACACAGATACCCAAAAATGACCGTAAGCTGACAGCAGATGGCGCTGAGAAAACTCAGCTGGTGATCTGGTCTAACTAACATACAATTGTCTAGCATTCTTGTGGTATCTAAGGCTGCAAGTGTCAACACCAAAACCATAAGATATTGGAAGATCATGTTGCAGTGGGCACACTGAAGTTAGGGTTTGGACATCAATATCAACTAACATTATGATTTCCACCGCCATACCTCACCACCACGACCAAAACCTGCTGCTACATCTACATGCCATCTAACACCACCGACCCTCTACTGGATCTCTTCTACTCAATGAGTCTCTGCATTTAACCACATGCCAGAATTTGCGTTCAAAGGCACCTCTTGGGACTTTGCTAAGGGGAATTTGGCCAAGCAGACTGGGAGTGTACAATTGAGTGCTATCAGAATGGTAGTTCAGAGTAGCTTGATACTGCAGTTTGGTGCACCTAGACACACAAGCTGTAAGTATACAATTGAGTGACATCTGGTGCATACTGGAGTATTTACTTGAAAGTGTAGAGCAAAATGAGCTGGGAGAGTACAATCTAGGGCAATTAGGTGCATACTGTCTGACAAACAGGGGAGAGTACTTGGAAGTGTACTGGAAAGCATACTGGGGAGTGAACTTGTAATCTTAGTCAGGAGCAACTTCGGAATATTCTTTTGAGTATTGGCCCAAGTGGGCTCTAAAGAGGACCTTGAGTCATTGTGGAACTGTACATGTGATTGTCCCTGGGAGTCGACTTGACACTGCACTGGAAACTGTAACCTTCCCAGCAGTGAGTATTCAATCCAATTCAATTGGGCATGTGTTTGAGTATGCCCTAGTATCGTGCATGACATGAAATGAGAGTTGAATTTAATGGATTGTTAGGAGCATGCACTACAGCGGACTCGGAAGAATGGAATTGTATCTACACAATGGAGTCTGATACATAGTACTATGTTCAGTTATTTGCGTGTGGAGTATACCTATATTGTCACCGCACAGGTCAACAGAACAGCAAAACGTGAACTGTAAGAGATGTGATACAATACCATCCAAACAAAAGCTACTCCATGAATTCTATATTGCTAATTGTGATTTTTCTCACACAAGTTAAGTTGTAATCATTACATGCCTAAAACAATAACAATCTGATCATTGTAAGGAGATTTATTTCAAAACTTCCATATATAATAAGCAATCAAACAGTGAATTAGTAAATGCAATATATCCCCTGAATTGTAACTTTTACTTTCCAGCTTGTTTGTTTATGGCAACTGGCTCCACAGTAGTTAGTGTTTAGGAATGCAACTACACCTTTATGGGGGTAGCTGGAGAGCAATGTGGATCAACTTTCTTGAGTCTTGAAAGTATATTGGCAAAAATTACAGACTGTATAGACATAGGATGTCTATAAAATATACAGTATTTGTTGAAAGGGTAGTCTCAAGATTAGCTTTCTGAAAACTCATAAATGTTACTGCCCAGCCCACATGGAGAACTCTGCCTAAAATACAAAAATATCCTTTATGTTTGGTGCTAAAGACATGCTCTGAAGTCTGGATAGCTATATATAAAAGGCAATCTATCTGCATTATACCCGAAGTTAACACTTTGCAGGGGAACACAATGCCCATCACACAGCATGTATAGTCCACATGGCTAAATATAACTTTGTCAAACAGCAAAGAAGGGATGACTTTACCCATTGGCTGGACCAAGAGCCATGGGTGCTTTTCATAACACCTTGAACAGGGAAAGTACCTGGGATGGTATCTTTGGCAGTTGGATTACCCTGTTAGAAATACTGAATCTCCTTACAAATATTGCTAAACACATTCCAAATGTAAGTAACTGTAGTGTCTTAATATTAAAAGATATCATTGTGTGGAACTCAATTACTTAAACAGGTCAAAGGTAGATAGTGGTTTGTATACATAAAGTGGAGTTTCCAGTTCAAAGTGTACATTTCAACTGGGATTAAAATCTACATTGTCACATTCTATATAATGTACAATTTACTCTAAAGGTGAATAACCAAATATACAGCTGTATACCACTGGAGATTGTCATTGTGAGGATGCAGTTGAACTTGAGGATTCAAGTAAATGTAGATGTAGCTGCAAAGGTACAGTTAGTGCTAATAATCTAAGACTCATAGCAAGCTGACAATTTAGTATTAGTAACCCAGCCTTGGACATGACATGTACTGGCATGCCATTAGATTCACTTGGAGAAAACGTTTTATTTGCTACAAAAGAAGGTTTGATTGAAACAAGGGGCTCTAATGGTAATTTGTGTAAGGTAGTTGCTTGGATAGTGTGTATGGGCAGCAAACCAGTTACAATTCAAGGGATAGATAGCTTCTCTATATATAGAAATAAAGATCTCCATTTAGAGAATCTTCATTCAATATCTGCATCTAATAACCAATAATTCAGATACCAGTTTGAATTTCATTATTATAAATATACTTTGTTATCGTTGGCAGATATAAGTAGTTAGTGGAGAATCAAAATAGTATAGGGTATTGCAACAATTACAGATTATTATGAATACAAAAAGTGGAAAACATAAATAGCAATGATATGCTGTAAGTGGAAGCTTTAATCAAAGAGTATTATTTATTATTGAATCAATATTATTTAATATTTGAATATTGCTGAGGTGTAACTATATAAAAAGTAAGATGTATTACTTAAACAATGAATTTTGACATTATTATTGGAAAGAATTGCAACAATAAACTACACTCAATTATCAGTTGTAGAAATTAATAGCTGAGAAAGTATTGTTTTGAAAATGGTGATACTAACAATGTAGTTAATTTGCATATTCTATTCTTTTTGTTTCAGTATTTTTCTTTTAACATTTTTAATATTTAGCTAGCCACTTACTGCAAATAGCATAAATATGGATATTAAAATTATTTAAGTATTTAAATGAGGGTAGAAATTCTACATTTTGCAGGTAATACTGAATACTCACCATATACAGTTCTTTAACATTGTATGATATCTGATATTTTATGACAACATGTATTACATAGTTGATAATTGTCTCTATACCTCTTGAATGTGCTTTTAATATATAGATTGATACAGGTTAGAGGTTTTATATTGAATGAAACAATAATATATTACCTTCATTACATTTGATATATCCCAGCTTCAGGTATTTCTGGATTCATATAATCCACTTGCAATGTGTATTAAATCTTTGGCAATTATGTTACTATATACTTCTTCTATGATGACTTGCATTGATGTTTGCAGTAACACTCTCCTAATAAAATCTAATAGAGTATATTGTATTAAAAACAATAACTTCCCATTTAAAATATTATTACTTTATTTTATGAAATATTGACCATTGGTTTATCTGTCTGTTTTCTCAGTAGTTGTAAGCTGTGGATTTCAGTTTTATATTAAAATGCCAATCAAAGAATAGTAAAATATGGAAGATAATAGATAGCAGTTATAAATCTGATAGTGAGTCCAATGGCAGCAAGCAAGTCTTTTTTTAACAAGGATAGATTTTGCACACTCTGATTGTGACTACCAACCTATTTTTGAATTGATAGAATTGGTAGTTATTGAGACAACAAATTAACTCGCATGTTCGGCGGGGTAATCGACAGAGTTAGTTGGTGTGAGCGATCGGTAGGCAGTTACCCTGTCACATATATTAGAATTTAGAACTGTTTTCAAAACCAGCAGTGCTGACGGAAATGATCTCCTGCTGGTTTGTATATATAAAGCTAAGTATCTTCGGTAGTGTTTAGTTTCCGGGAAGGTGCTTATTTCGGTGTGGTAAGTGTAACGTTCTCAAGTGATTGCATCACAGTATGATGATTTGTAAAATACATCATATCATTTAACATACCGTGTGTACTTTACATACTCCATAACCGCCCTACCCCTACCGTGAATTTATCACGATATTTTGTGTTTCATGAACATCTCATCCCTCACTGAGATGTCCTCCCACGAGCTCCTCCACCATGTCAGAAAGTTTGTTCCGCCGTTGCTGGAGAGTTTTCACAAGGGTTCGTTAATACCATTCATGCATGGGTCTTGAATTCCTCAGTAAAAACCCATTGCTGACATCCCAGAACTTGCAGGGCAACAAGGACGGGTAGCTGTTATTGGAGGCTCAGAAGACTATACTGGCGCACCCTTCTTCAGCGCAAATGCAAGTGCCCTCCTCGGCGCAGACATGTCCCATGTAATCTGTGAGCCGCAGGCAGCCCAGGTGATCAAAACATATTCGCCGAACCTGATGGTGCACCCTTACATGCGGCAATCCTACCACCGCGATGGAGAAGCATGTACGTCAAATCAGATTGTTGAGCGTGTAGCCAGGTTGATGGATCGGCTTGATGCCATTGTAGTTGGTCCAGGATTGGGGAGGGATGGGTTGATGCAAGAGACTGCTGGGAAGATTATTAATGAAGCTAAGAAACGGGAAATGCCAATTGTTATCGATGCTGTTGAGTACCTCTCACCTTTCATTTGCGGATATTGAGCTGACGAACGGACAAGGATGGGCTTTTCCTTGTGCAGAACAACCCCAAGGTGGTGCACGGTTACACACAGGCTGTGCTTACACCGAATGTAGTGGAATTTGCAAGGCTTTGTAAATCACAGAGTATCGATATCGCAGGAGTAGATCCCCGGGAGGTGTGCCAAAAACTAGCCGAGTCTCTCGGCGGAGTTACAATCATCCAGAAGGGACCGAAGGATAATATATCGAATGGTAAGCAGACGATTGTTTGCGACATTCGTGGTGGGCTGAAGAGGAGTGGAGGTCAGGGGGATACATTGACTGGGACGTTGGTAACGTTTTTAGCATGGAAAAAAGCATATCTGGCGCGGCTGTGGGAGTAAGCTATGTCTCATACCGATGACGATCTTAATAGTTAAACTGATGGTCGGTGTGAAGCCATGATAATTCTCTGTCAGATTTCGAGTTGATTATCTTGTCCGCTTATGGGGCTTCGGCGATCACCAGGACATGCTCACGTTTAGCCTTTGAGAAGAAAAGAAGAGCACTTCAGGCAAGCGACTTGTCACTGGAAATACCAACAGCTTTCAATGATATGTTGGGTCAAAGGGACAATGAACAGAATGTCTAGCTCGAACAATTTGTTTTTAATAGTCAACATTACGAATCTAGTAATTCGATATCAAGTTGAAGGGTCGAATGAGTGAAAGCGAATGTCAAAGCGCCCTACAGGTTAGATTTCACAACCTTAACCCGTCTGAAGAGACGCCATTTTTTCCGGTGATGGAAGACTACCAGGGCCGAATGACATTGGAAGGAGCTGCATACAAGCCATCAGTTCCTTTTTCCCCAAGCAATCCCGTTCATAAAAAGTACTTGCCTGACCCAGCGTCATAACCACATGTGTATCATCAGAACCAAACATGAAAATCGGGAGGCTAAGATCTGCAAATTCACGTATGAACTGCCGACACATTCCTATATCCGAGTCACAGCTATGACCAACACATTTCATATAATATAGAACATACCACATGGTGAAGATGGTGGAGACTTTACATCCGTTGCCACTCCAAGGGCACGAAATTGTCGTTTGCCTTCAGTCTACAAAACGTCACCGCTAGTGTCAAATACGTAGGAAAAGCTGTATGATTACCACAGCCTTCACAATCGCAGTTCTCTCAGCACAAATGGTGACAGGATAAGATGCATTCTCAACATTGCCGCCTGACACCCAGCTACCATCGTCGCAGAGGATAGCACAGCCAACGCGAAAGTTAGAGTACGGGCCTGTATACGTTGTAACGTATCTAGCATCAGCTTTAAACCTGAAGGACACAACGTTAAACGCACAATAAGCAACTCCCTTTGCAGCGATGGCACGGGTAGACAATTCTTGAACCTCTTTGGCAGAGAGAGCGTGGGGGTGGTCGCTACAATCGGTTGGGACGTTTGTTAGCATGGAGATGATCGGAAGATTGCACTGATCGATGAGGCAAGCACTGCAGCACACAAGTACGTTTTGAGGTCTGGGAGTGAAGCCGATAACGTATATGATGGGGTAAACGGCCAAGAGGTAACTATATGTGGCAGTAGCCAAAAGTTGTCTCGGCCGGCAGGGTAAATTTTCGAGACTAGGCCATCGTGTGTTAAATAGTAGGGACTAGGGAACATGCGTGTGGAAACCACAGTCCCCCGAAAAATATTCATACTTTTGCTGGCTCCCTGTCAAAAGTTGGCCTGAACTCACCTCTAGCTCCTTCTGTCAGGTGTTGCTTGCAAGCTCACTATATCTGCCCCGGTCTGGTAAATTTCGTGAAATTGAATTTTATACCCTCATGTGTTATATAGGTGGGACAAAGAAGTACCTGTGGAAACCACACATTACCCTACAAATTAATTGGAAATATGGAGGTATGTACATATTTCTGTGTTATAAGAAGTATTTTTGTAAATCTTCTTATAATTAGTATTTTGATTATATAAGAAAATGTGGTGGGTTAATATTTTTGTATTGTATATTTATTAATCTGTTGAGAAAGTTGTGGTTAGAACTTGATTAGAACCTCCTTTATTGCATTTTACAATATAAATTTCAAACATTATCTTTGGAATATATCTGGATGTTTCTGTTGAATAATATACACTACTAATATACCATGACACAGTTTTTCTTGATTGGATATAAATTCTATTGCAATATTATTATAACATACTATTATAGATGTTTCTCTATCTTGTTGGGTTATTGTTTGCAACTGTATTTACAGACAATGCTTCAAAAACATTGTATCAGCATAATTTTGTATTCGGTATGTGAACTATTCTTCCAGATATCAACTCAGAGTTTACAATATATGTAGGAATAGAATCTTGATCAATATTATCTATCCAGATTTTGAAAACCATATTATTGTATTATCTGTATTCTTGGTTTAAATGTCAGATACAACTGTCTAGATTTGAATATGTTTTGGTATCATTGTCAGTTTCTTTCTTAAAACCATGTTACTATTCATCAACTAGTTGTTTCTAACAGTAGCCTAAACTCATCTCCATTTTCATATGACATATATTGATAGCAATCAATTTCCCGACTGGGTGAAGTATTTAAACTCAGATATTAAATCCCCAGATATTATAGCATTACAATACACATATTGAAAGTTATACTAAAGAGTACATGTTGATATGTTAGAAGTGGAATGACTACATATCAGAGTCACATAATCTTGAAGTTATATTTCCACTACCATATAGTATATTATGAACTTGTAACCCATTTCAATAAATAAAGCCTGAATTTTGCAATTTATTCCATTACTACAATTAAAATTAAACTTTATTAACACAGTTGCAGGATACTCTACAAGTTTATGAAATTGATACTATTTTAAATTAACCCTTCAAGAATCCTACTTAGATATTGTACTGTGCAGACTCAGCAATAGATCTTATAGATACAATTGAAACTAACTGTATTGCATCTCTTATGGTAATCCTTTGTATATAATGCTGGTGAGTATATCAAGTAGAGTTATCAGAAAGTATAATATAACTAGTGATGAATCCAAATCATCTTTTAAAGAAAGGCGACAATCCCAAAATTCATGAAAGTTACTGGTATATATAGACTATATAATCAAGATATTGCAAGATCTGCTGAATCATCAGCAAAAAACATTTCCGTCCGGGCGGAATGGCTCCGTCAGAGCTGTCAGAGACACCCCGGTGGCGGATTACTCCGCGCCCAGCGTCAAGACCACAGGTCGCGTCACATATCGCCCTCCGAACGCCATTTCACCGTTTCTTCTCGCTCTGTCGGTCTCCTATTTTGAAGAAACACTCTGGCGTTGTGGCCAACTGTGACCATACGTCGGAATGGGTTCATTGGGTACACGCTTGCATCGGGATTGCAATGCAATGGGTGACGCTGCGAAAATCTCTCCTCGCGTTCCTTCTATATTTAGCTGGAGGAGCGTAGGAAGGTGAGCAGATATGATACTACCCGGCAGTGAAGATCCGCGCAATTGCGTGGATCTCGGACAGAGCGAGTGAGACCAAAAGTTGGGAAAGATAGAGTGTGAATTTTCATTGTATGATAAGAGGAGATGGAAATAAGATGATGTCTATCTACTCCGGGGTCTGCTGAATATATACTCCCCATTACTCTGTCCACCTCTGTTACCCCTGTATCTCCGTACAACCGCCGTCGCTCCTTGAAGATGTACTTGATCAAGTGTGTTTGAGATGCACTTGGAGACGGCGATCGAATGAACTCAGAGATGCATTTGGAGGCCGAGATCTAGTGAACTCAGAAGATGCACTTCGGGGCTGTGATCGATCGAGTTGGGAGATGCACTCTGAGGCTGTGACCGAGTGAGTTTGGAGATGCACTTGCAGGCTATGATCGAGCGAGATTGTAGGAGTACTTGGAGGCGGTCGATTTGGAGGGAGGCGCGACAGCAGCTGACACTCTATTCATTGGTTAACTGGTAATTGGATGAGAAACTGGCTGGGAGTGGGAGACTGTCGATCTTGGGATGATGCTGTACTTGGTGTATGCTGTACTCTGTGTTAACTCATGATTATGGCATGGAGAGATAGAGAGGGATGACTTAAATTCGTGATCTTAGGTGATGGTAGAGTTGAGCACAAGAAGGTGAGAGATCGGGGTAAATCATGATGGGAAACTGGGACTTAGAGAATTTCGTGTGCAAGTCAATTGACCATCCCCGATACGGCAGGTAGGAGTCCCGATCCGGCGCAAACTATCACCGATACGAGGTCTTCCCAACCCAATCAGGCAAGTCATACCCCTGATTTCTCATATCCACTCATATCCTCCATATCATTCTCATCTTCATCCCCCATCTCTCTCTTTCTCATCCACAACTCAACCATCATCGCAGAACACAAAGTTAAGTCATCCCTCTCAATCTCTCCATGACATGATCATGAGTAGACACCGAGTACAGCATACACTCAGTACAGCATCCACCCAGGATTGTTTGTCTTCCCTTCATTCTCATGATTACGAGTTGACCCCTGGATGTAGCTTCAGCTTCCGGCGTACCACCCTACACGATCGACCGCCATCAGCCAGCTCTCTATGAGAGCTCAAAGATAAAGTCACATTGTGACATTCCCACGGTTGCGAGTTGACTAACTGATGAATAGAGTCTCAGCTCCGGGCGCGCCGTCCATCGACCGCCTCCAAGTACTCGTCCAATCTCACTTGATCACGGCCTCCAAGTGCATCTCCAAACTCGCTCAATCACAGCCTCCAAGTGTATCTCCACACTCGCTCGATTACGGCCTCCAAGTGCATTTGCAAACTCGCTCAATCACAGCCTCCAAGGGTATCTCCAAACTTGCTCGATTACGGCCTCCAAGTTTGCACGATCACTGCCTCCAAGTGCATCTCTGAGTTCACTCGATCCTGGCCTCCAAGTACATCTCTGAGTTCACATTTTCTCCGCCTCCAAGTGCATATCTCAACTCGCTTGATCAAGGCCTCCAAGTACATCATTAATGATCAACGGCAGGTGTACGGAGATTCAGGGGCACCGGAGGTGTAGATAGGTAGCTATATAGATACATAGATACATAGATCAGAATACAAACTGAATGCATCAGTTTTGAAAATTGTTGAACGATAAGTTGTAGCTGTGATTTCCAGGTGCACCAGCAGCATCCCCAAGGAAGCGGCAGCCGGAGAAAGACATAAACATCACCAGGCGTTGTGTAAACGACTTCAGCATAACTGCAGCCACTGCGAAGAGTGTAACACACGTGTCGTTTTGATGGTGTGTATACGTCACCACACAGTAAAGGAGGTATGTGTGCAACGCGACCCGTCACCTCGGCGACGGGTAGCGTGTGATTCTCCGTCAGAGGGTACGATGTTCCGTCAGAGCCGTCAGAGCCGTCCGGAACACCCGGGTGTTTCTGACGCAAACTAGGGTCGTTGCTGATGATTGAAGTAGAGAATAATCTCTAACAGAGTAAATTCTAAACTTAGCTAAATATAATTGAATCATGATATTACCTTTTCTCCAGTTGAGAGCTTGTTATATACATGACATAGCATTGTAGAGTCCAAAATTACATGGAATTACTGTAAAATATTATTAACTATATTGATTTATTTGGAATTATCCTAAATTTAGCTATATGATATTATAATATTTGTATTCCCATAAACTCACTCTACATTATTGACAACTCAAAGAAACTAAAGTATACTGGCCAAATGTAATACAGGTTAATGGCAATATGAGCATCTTCTGGGCACTTCTGTCTTCTATACTACACTGACATTTATATATTTCGCAATCCAATCTATTTATTTCAAACAAAACTAATGTATTCTCTAAAAATTTAAGAGTATTCTCCAATACTCTTAAACACTTGTATACTAGTTGAAAACTATCTACATGCTGTATAATTTTGCAAATTGGATAGATAGATATTGGAACCATGAAAACTTCTATAAATATTGTCCAGCATTTATAATATTGGGTACTGTTTTATTCAAGTTCTTTGTACAGCTGTATGATTACAAGCTATTTAGTGCTGAAGATATCATTGGGTTGGTATATTTCATTCTCCCAAATACTATAAGATTAACTATGTAGGATGGAATATATACATAGTTGATAGTTATAAATGAATGTCTGAATTATCAGTCAAGTAATTAATGGGACATTGGTGCATTTCAAGGTGTATATAGAGAAATCTCTTCAATATGTAGAGATGTATACACAGAGATAGGTTGCGTGAATTTTGAAGCATAGTCGGAGTGTTATAGGGGTGTTTACATCCCAATAATCAATATAACATATATTGAATCTAAGTAGAGCCGCCTATCCAAGAAACTCTTCCTTTTCTCATCTTATTCTAAGACTCAACCTCTTGGCCTTAACCTTCCAAGAGCAACCAAATCTAATTGCTCCCATGGATTACTTCCAACTTCACATCCAAAGATTAGATTTCTCCCTCGTGGAACCACTCTTCGGAAAGCTCTTCGAAAGGTAGTCAACTGGCAGATAAGTCCCCGTGTACCGTGTAACCGATTCCGTTGTAGTGCGCACAATGTGCTACCACTGCGGACATGTGGGTTACACGTTGATTGTTCAACTGCAAAATGAGATCGCCTAAGAGTTCGACATTCTTCTTGATTGGGTATTGCGATTGTGTCAACATGTGACCAGCCATACACTGCTTGATCACGAAGGTTGATAAGGGAAGTAATTTTGAATAAAGTGTTTTCTAAGATAGAATTCTTAATAATATTTTAAGATCATCTTCGGTGCTTCTCTGTTGACTGTGGATTGCTGCTCCAGCTTGCTTCCTCATTGCCACAGCAATGCTGTCTGTTTATAGCCAACGTTCCAGGTCTTGTGTCACCACACCTGGTTGCTATGATTATGCCGCTCATGATAGCGGCATGGCAGCCACGCCTCTTATCACACCCAGTGATAACATGCCACGCTTCCCATAGGTCATCATGTTCATGAATGTTGTTTCAAAAGATTGCCCTCCTGATCAGAATCAGGCCATCCATCACATGATATCATGTCGGCCAACGCATCAGACAGACTTGAACTTAGACATCTTGCATTCGTGTGAGTTGGTAGTTGGAACATCTACCAATCAAACAATTGATAATGCTGATCGCAATTAATACCTCACCAGCAGGTAAATAAATCATGCGTCATTGATTTAATCAGCGACCAACGGATACTATGCCAACCTAGAATGTAGAAGCGTCAGCTCATATCGAATACGAGATAACATTTCAATCCATACTCCTCAACCCAATGAGCAGTGTTCGATTTAGGCTTGTGCCAATGTCATTATTCCCTCAGTTACATCATGCTTAGGTCAAGACTATTCTTCAGACTGGAACATGCTACACCTTGTCCTATCCTGTTCCTGGTAGGGGTGCAGAGTTCTTATGCTCGCATGTTGAGTATCAACTGCCGTGCATGATCAACCATGCATGTCCCATTAGTTTCAGGGAAATGAACAAAGACAAAAACTACTAGCACTGCTAATGATCTGTCATTCCAGTAAGGCTTGGTAGCTGTGAGATTTCACCACACTCTGGGTGTGTTTGATCTTTATGCAACTAGTATGAACCCCCGCTAAAGGGCATACCACTGGCCAACTTGTAGTATCTTGAATAGGTGTTATGCATATCTCGTGACCACTCGATATATATTCATTCGATTACTAAACAAGTATCATTATCGCTGTTTAAGGGACAACCCCTAACATGGAGTTACCAATTAGCTGAATCTATAGTTGACCCTAAAAATAGATATACAGCAAAATGAATGGTATCCTGTATTGGCAACAGTGCAAATTGACTATAGACTATGCTACCCATGCAGGAGCACACACCCAGCTCGTAACAGGCTTCTTGTGGACCCCTGCGCAACACTCAGCGTTGAGTCATCCATAGTCGGGCTATAGACATCTGAGCGTAGGCCTATTGAAGTATTTATGAGTGGTGGGTCTATGGGAATGAGTACCATTGGACTGATCATGTCCTGTGCATGCCCACAGACTCTATGTATTGGTAAAACGGATATCTGGATATCAACTGGATGTATTAAGCCCAATATAATGCAATGGGACTACTTATATATGGCCACTACGTGTATATTAAATGCTGCAGCGCTGCTACATAGAGGCTGGATATCCTATGGTTGCACAATATGTACACAGCAACTACAAGTCAAGCCCAGACCAAATCTGTAGGATTAGATTATGCCTCCGGAAGAAGGAGGGATATTTTGTAATAGCACAATGGGTGTTGTGCAACTACAAGTGAAGTCCAAACGAAAGCTATAAATGTTCTGAATTGTCATCATGCGCTGCTATTGGTATATTCACTGAATTTCCGCAGTAACTACAGGATGGTGGTCAATGGAGTCTTAGTGGAGCAATTGCACGTTGATCATAGAGTTGCGGAAGTCCGCAAGGAATCTTGTACATTGTCCAGTGGACCTATGGTATCATGCTCACACCGTTGCAGTAGTTTACGAGAGCTATGGCACAATTTCCAGTGAATCTATGGTACGATGGTGTCAGTGTTGCAGTAATATACATGAGCTATGGCACAATTCCCAGTAGAGCTATGAAACAATGATCATAAACTTCGGGTGGCTGGAAGGAAGCTACTGCACAATCGAATTCACACTAACATATAAGCATTCACTAACAATTACAGTATTTTCAACAGCATGTCATGTCCATCAGCCGCACTGAAACTCCACACTGCAAAACCAAATTCCCGTCCATTGCCACACTTTAACCCCACAGTTTGAATCTACGTTCGGTTCCTTTGCTTTACCTACTAACAACATTCTCTCGAACGTTACTGGCAATTCTACCACAGATGCCATCCATTTCTCTACAGACTGGTTGACACAGGGTACATGACCTTGGGTACACTTGCTTACCTTACAGATAATTACGATCATTCTGATTCCTCCGGGACTTGCCACATCTGTAGCACCACTTTTGTTTCATTCATCTTACAGAGGTTTTCCTCGCATGCGAGGAATACCGTCAGTTGTGGGAGGCTTATATGTCCAAGCACCTTGCCGTTTTATCTTTTGATATTTAGAATCTGATGTCTGACAAAGCGCATGGTGATATCAGATGATTCTGGCATCGTATATGCATTATCACACAGCTGCCGATGGATTGTATTTATTGCTGCAATGGTGAGTTGCTCTGCAGCCACCTTTGGAAAGATCACTCACCATCAGCATCTACCGAGTTAAATTGCAGTGCTTGTACCGCCTTGCCAGTGGCAATATAGATGGGGAGGTGCCACTGGAGAGCTGGTGCCATTAGGCAGATGAACTCGGGTGACATTTGCACCAGAAAGTCAGAATCATGGAGGCCTTGGGATTTGTTCGTGTTGAAGAAACAGTGGTACATGCTGGTGGAGATGTTGCTGCCAATGTATGGCTCCTTGCCAGTGTGAAAATAAATATCAGCAATATTTCTACCAGTGGACATTTGATACCTGCATCTGTGTTGGTCATCTCAAAGATATATCGTTCATTGACGAGTAGCCAGTGGCCCTTACTCTTTCTGTTTGTGACTTCCATCTCCAAGAGTTGGTTAATCTCTTTGAGTTGTATACCAATCTGCAAGACTGCAGTGCTTCACACAGGTTAGTGAAATCCTCTCATCGGTACCTGGTAGTTAACATTGCTAATGACGAAAGTCAAGGGGACTTGAATCGGCCATGTGTTAAAGCTCTGGTTGTTGGGGGACACTGGCATCGAATTTCCGCAATCCACAGGCCTTTATCTAGGCAGCGGCAGCCATCTAATCTACATCTTCCAGGAATGGGTAATTGAACAATATCTTCCACCTGATGGTTATGGAAGCTTGTTCCACAAATGGTATAACCTATGCATCCTTGAACTGGTGGATACCTTTCAACTCTGTTCTTGTTTGGTCATTCTGTACTCCCGAGGTTTGGAAACAGTATTCCCTGTAGCACATTTCTGCTGGAAATTCCCAGGGCTTGAATAGAAGCTCATGGGCATCAAGACGCTTTCGCTAGAATTATCACTTTGCTGGGAACTAACAAAACCAGATACCGGTGTTGACAGGGGATTATCTACCAGTGGCAATTCCGAGAAGGAGGCTGACTAACATCTCGTGGCTGCATTCAGTCAGCTCTGCTGTGGTGGATTTTTAGCACAGGTCGACAACCATCCAGTGGCTGCTGTCAACATTGGAGGTTTTTGAGTTGTAGTGCCTAAGTCCCGGAGAAGATTGTCGATCGTATCATTGCAAACATCCAGTACATCCGAAAATCTGTCAGCTGTGAGTTTGACATCTTGTGGATTCTATCCCACATTAGCATGGTACCCAAGCCGCAGGGTATAAGCTAACCAGCAGCTGAGATGAGGACTTGGACAAAGGGCATGGTATTTCAGTGTACTCATGTTTGCTTCTGGAAGAAGGGATATCCTCCACTTCCACACTATCTTTCTTGTCCTTGAGCAGTCTCTTCGATCGGCTGGTGGCTTCTCATTCGTCCACAGCATTGCCCATGGGTCGCCAAGTGTTTCTTCTCGCCATTTCGAAGATAATTGATCAGGTGTATTGAAAGAATTGCAAACAAGGTAGAACAAAGAAGGGTGAGAGTTCTGTGGAGTGCACTCATCATAGTATAGGCATCTAGTTCGGGTCCAGACCTTCCACATGTATCAGTGATTGTCCACTAAAGTTCGCTAGACAAAGATTTTTATCTGGATCTCTAGAATCAACATTCTACTATGCGAACACATAGATCTCCGTAACCTGAATCCTGCTGGATGAAGATCATGATATGGGTCTCCATAACCGAAGTTGTACTACTAGGTGAACACTTCGATCTCTGTAACTTTAATGCTGCTGGATGGAGATGATGATTTAGTTCTCTAAAACCGAAATTCTAATATCTGTAACTTTGTTCTTGCTGGACAAAGACATTGATCCAAATCTTGGTAACTTTGTTCCCACTAGACATAGACTTTGATTCAGATCTCCATAACCTAAACCCAGTTTGGCAAACACTCAGATCTCTGTAACTTTGTTCCAATAGGAGGAAGACTTCAATCCAGATCTCTATAACTTAAGTTCTGCTAGTCATGCTTGATCTACATCTCCATGCTGGCATGCCCACCGGATAAGCCTCAGAGGCCACTGGTAGCGATGCACTAACCAATGGAAAACAATAGGATGAAATTGAGACGGAAGAAATTCAATATACAGGTATAGTAAGGATATCCATGTGATGAAATCCAAATGACAATAAACACATAAACGAAATAAGCAGCCAATGGGATACAATCCAAATACTGGATAAACAGCCCCAAGAACCTTCACCAGCAGGAAAATGAAACAAAAACCCAAGAAATACCTTCCAAAGAACATACACAACAGCCCTTGATACACTACAGGTGGAAAACCTAACCAATGCCTGCGGAAAACCATCCAATAACAATGATCCCAAAGATACATGAACCAATTCGAAAACCCACAGTCTATACCACTAGCCAGAGGAGGTTCATTAACCAGGTGAATGCTGTTCACTGCAGTCAGCGAAGAACCCACTGAACTGAGTCAAGAAGCCAATCTCCTTCAGCATTGGACGGAGCTGGCGGCCACACATGGAGAACTAGATCTGGGATATCATGTTCCCAGGTAAGTTGGAGCCAAGTTGAGAAGTCCTTGTCCAGCTCAACAAAGACCATTCTCTCTGGAACAATGGACTGTGCCATCCCACTGAACGTATATAATTGGGCGATGTATCTTCCACCGGGCCAGCCTAGTCAACTCACCTCCTGCAACTTTGGCACCCAGATAGTCTTATCTCACCATCAGATATCCAGACACTGGATAGTATCCTGAATATCATTGTGGTATCGATACAGTGGGCAACATATAATGCGCGGTGGTACCAGATCAGCCAACTTTGTGCCCCCCATTCGGCCAGTGGGCTGTGATCATCCAATCTCTGCAACCTGCCAGCAATCATTCCACCCAGGGTGTCTGCCATAAGAAGAAGGCAATCCAGAAGAGGGCAAACCGGAGCAGGGTAAACTAGACAAGAGCAAACTAGAGTGGGGCAAACCGGAGCACATGGAATGATGGGGGGCAAACCCCGGTTGTGGAATAGGCTGTTGGAGTTGAATTGACAGGGGAAGTGAGATCCACTGCAGGAGTAGGATTGGTCACTGGAGTAGGATAGGCTATACAGGTAGGATCGACCATGGGTGTAGGATCAACCATGAGGGTAGGATCGACTGTGGGACTGTGAATGGATGAGTCAGGAGTCAAGGGTTCTGGTTGTCCAGAGGGTCCCAGTTGCCCAGATGGTCCCAGTTGTGCAGAGGGTCCTGGTTGTCCAGGAGGTCGAGAGGTCATTAGTTTCTTAGTGGTTGACCCGGGGGTGTTATTGGTCCTCTTTCTTCTCCGCTGGCTCTTTTTGGCCCACTTCCCCACGATGTGCATCAGTGCCAACCTTACAGCATCCTTCCTGCATTGATCATCCTAACCTTCACTACCTCTTCCTCTGGCTACACACTTCCGCACAGGACAGAACTGGGTACATATGTCAAATCGAATGACAACCTTTTCAGTCACTGTCCATAAGTCTACTGACCCCAAGGGATTCTGGATTGTCCTTCCTACTTTCTGGAATTCAAGCACACGGAATCGGTTCTCAGCATCCTTCTGGGCTGCATCCCATTGTGCAGATAGATCTGCAGATGGCCTCCAGACTATGAGCCATGACAATGTGACTTTCATGGTTGGGAGTGTACCTTGGGTTGTCGTGAGGACAGTGAGCTTCATCAGATTGGCTGGATTTCGGATAGAGGACTTACAAGGTCCATTGCCATCTCTGTTCGAGAGCATGTGGGCAACCACTACAGAGCTCTGGTGTCATTGACCTCAGACAGATTGTTGTTGTCCTTGCCGCATTGATCTGTCTAATTAGGTTCCTGTCCTTTAACATTGTTGCCACCAATGTCTGGCCCACTGCCCTTCGAATTGCAATTGTCATCATCATGATCTTCATTATCAGAAAGATTTATAATCCAAAGCACTGTTTGCCATTCAGTACTTTCCAGCCATACAGGACACAATGTCTCCCCCACCTACCAGACGACATTCTCTCCACACCTACAGGAAGCCAGGTCATTGACGTCTTCCAAAGGAGCAGGTCTACCGCAGATCCTGGGTACTGCGCCAAGTCGAGGACTATATTGCGAGAATGGAATCAGTGCCTGTGTCAAGTCTTCATTGAACTGTTCACTGCCCTCGGCAGTGGTGAAAATTGAGAGTGCCCTTGTGTTGTACCATATTTCTTGTGTGTACTGTGGGCAGGTCTTCAACAATGCGTCGTTGACTGCGACAATAGTTTCTGTCATAGCCTGTTGCATGTTATGCAGATTGCCTCCTCCCAGACACCAGTATCTCTATACCGTGGTCAGGTACATTCCTCTGGATGCCACACAATACTTAGTAGATAAGCATCTAGTGTCTCCCGGCTGATATAGGGCTTACAATGATCCTCCTGTTTGTCAGTGTCCTTGTGCTTGTCATCCATGACGTGGTCTGGCTCCTCGACTGGCTGTTTCTCTTTCCCCGGCGGCTTCTACTCCCGCTTCTGCTCCTCGTTACTTTCGCTATCATTCGAGATCATAATTGGCTTTATTACTTTTGGTATCTGGACATAGATCTAACCATAGGTTCCAATCTTGGCCAACCCCAGCTTGCCGTTTGCAGGCCTGCCAGTGTCTTTGTTCTCATGGTCCTTCATCAAGTTGTGGCCTGCACGGAGCTTGGGGTTCTGTTGTTTGGGTTTAAAAATCGGTGACGCCACCAAATATAGGTTGTATCAATGTAACCTGCCTTGGTAACTGCTGTTCTCATTGTTACCATGATTCAGTGGCAAGTATGATTATGTAGACAGGGTGAGATCGGTAGCTTTGGGATTAGAGGTAGGAGGTTTGGGTGTGGAGTCGCTCTTGAAGTGATAGAATTGGTGCCATTGGAATGTGAGTTGTTGGGGGCGCAAATGTGAAGCACATTATGTGTGAGAAAGATGGCAGAAACGGACACGATAGCTAGACATTGTCTTGATAGATACTACGTATCAGCCGCGACAGTGGGCATATCGATAGTAAACTTGATCTTGGACAATTTCCTATGATCTTCCCAACTTCCATCGGTATAGTGAATCTATATTTCCTGTCGAACAATGAAACCCACCAGAACTGGCAACTCAGCAGGATATGTTACCAAGAAGAGTGGCTTAATTGGTTTCCGCACTTCTGGTAGATGAGAGAAGGCGATTGGTGATCCTTCAGACTCATGACAGTTGATCGTTGTCAACATTCTTTGGACAAAGAGAATGTGGAGAACTAGCTGATGTCAGTCTGCTGCGCACATGCATGCACCCCCATATTTGGCTATGGTGCCTATAGCTAACCAAGGCAGGCCCTCGGATTTCTTCACCCGCTAGATATATCTCATCCACCAGGTTTCAGTCTATCGTGAATCTTTACATGCATCATCAAACTTTATAGGAACCGTCAAACGTTACATGAATCGTCAAACTTTATATAAACAACGGATACAATGATAGACCAGATGGCTCTTCTGTATTCAAGCATTCCGGTATTCAACACACTCTCTGACCTTCGGACAGATCTGGAGCGCTCATTCCCTAACCACTCCATTGAATGCACTGCCATTGACCGATTGCTTGGTGTTCTTTGTGCAGGAACAGGCGACTTGGTTAGTGATTTTATCCAACAGACATCAAATACCCTCTTACCATTTGGCAGACCTCGAGCCATGTCACCAGAATGCAGACCACAGCTCAGCGCCCTAGATGCACTCAAATGACCCTATCCTGACTGCATGAGGATGTGTGTCTGGTGGAGACACCTCAAGTGCCATCTGTGAATCAACCATCAGGGTCAGCTGCCGCCGCTGGCCAGCCATTGACGAAGCAATCTGCCGTGGCGACGACTGTACTCACCTCACGGGCAGATTGGTTCAAAAACCCCCGAACCCAATGACAGAATCCTGGCCCCTGAACTGGATCAAATTGTAGAAGAAACTGACCGCAAAGATGATGGCCTCAACCAATGCATCCGGAAACCCGGTTTTCCAGCACAGGAATCAGATACCGAGGAGACTGACCCCGGGGAAACACCGATCAGTCTGGGAAATCAGCAAATAGAGGTACTTCCCAGTGCCGGGAGGACCTTCTGAAATGATCCCGATTATGAAGCGTTCCGAGATCACATTAATACCCAGTGGTAACCCTTTTATTCCACTGATAACTTCTAACAGGCCATCAGATTCATTGAAGCATACTATTTCCAGTCACAGATTGATTGCCACTTCAGCGAGGGAGGATGCAAGATTTTGGAGAATGTTTGGTACACCTCTGCATGGATAATGTACAATCACATTTACATGATGGATGACCAGCTGCCGGAAAGCAGAGCAGCCTCCATCTCGATACGAAACGGTTGGAGGTGTTTCTGTTTTTCAATCCTGGTGGAATATGCGCAGTACCTCCTCTGCCATTGCCCATATGCATACTATGTGGTCCATGGACCAACTCGGACCGTAGACACGCTAGGTGATCGACTCTATTCAATGATGAATTAGGAGGACTGGTGGCGGCAGACGCATGATAGACTTCCCCTGGGGGCAACAATTGGTTCACTTATGTGGGGATCAGTTGAGATGCAGCTCGCCGACTTTGCCAGCCACTGCAAAGCCTGGCTGATCTATTTCACAATTGGGAATATCCATTCCTCTATACTGAACATATACAGCTATCATGCATACATTATGCTTTCCTTCCTCCTGGTGCCACCAAAAATCGAACGGAAATGCACATCCAATGACCGAGCCCCATGGGATATAATCCATCAGGTGCTGTGCGTTCTCACCAACATACTGTGGGAGATAGTCACGTGATTTCCTGCGAGAGGAGTCATTAATTCCAGCGCTCTCTGGCCCAATTCCAACACTAAAATACACCATTGCTGGCAAATTCGCACATCTTTCTTCATAGACCACGTGGAGCATGCCAACATTATGGGCAACAAGCACACTGCTCGCCCTAAGTGTTAAACTCTGAACGACAAACTTTGGTCGCTTATTCTTCCACTGGACATCCAAGCCCACCTCTGCAAGTCGGATTATCAGCAGTACCAGAATGCAAATTCTGCCAGTGCCCGTCAGGCTATAAAGATCACCAAGGACTGGTTCGAGTCTGTCAGTGCATGGCTGGTCCCCTCTATCATTTGGGATCTTCCGCATGTCGAAGCCTACAACGACCACCAACCTGGTATATTGCATTACGTATTCATCTCAATGGTCGATCACCTTATGACCTGGAACGAAGGCTTCTAACAACACATTGGGAAAGCCCCAGTAGTAGATGAGATCTGGGCTGGTATTCCTCGATACCCCAATGTATATCACTCTGGCACATCCACCACGCAAACTTCGCAGTGGAGCGGTGAAGAGATGCGAGATTTTGGTTGAAATATCTACCTGGTGGCGGTGACAGTTGCATGGCATGACCCACTACCCCATCACCAAGCAGTCTTCTGGAGAACATTGACCTGCATGTGGTCACTGGTCTACTGCAGTCGTGTGGTACAATAACAAACCCACACAACCAAGACTTTCAACTAGCTAGTGGACGATTTAGTGGAATTTCAACAAAAGAACGACAATTATACTGCCTTCCAGAGGGTAAAGGCCACAGACAGTATCACGCATGCATAGTGGTAGCAAGGGGTCCAAATTCCCGGTTCGGTTCTGGGTCCGGTTCCGACCCAGAATGGGACTGTTGCAACGGGTTTCCACACAAAACCCGCTTCTCAAAAGTCAACATATCTTACTCCAATTAAGTATTGAAGTTCTCATTGTATCGCAACATAATCTATACGTGATATATGCAGTTTGATGCCCTCTTTCATCTCCCATTCTCCGATTTGCAATCGGATGAATAGTCATCGAGTTGCGATGGAAACCCGGTCAGTATGGCGTGACAATCGGCTTGATTTCAAAGTGACTCAACGAATATTGATCCGATTGCAAATCTCAGAATGGCAGACGAAACAGGGCATCAATCTGCACATTTCACCTATAGATCATGTTGCAATACAATGAGAATTCAAATACTTAATTGGAGCCAAAGTTGTAGGAACCATAAAATGGAACTGCGGTCCGGTTCGAACCCATCCCCGAAGCCGCTCGGTACCCCTGTATTCCGGGTAACAACCCCAACCCAACCATCCGGTCTAGTTTGAAACCCGGACTGCAGCCGGGTGACCCGGAACCGTTGCTTACACTACGTATGCACTTATGAAGAATCTGAAGATTTAACTGAAGGCCAAGTATGCCATTGAGGATGAAGAGAGGGCAGCACATGGAGAAGCTCTTTCTGGTTTGCAAAAGGAACACTGAAAGGCAGAGGACAAGAAGCACCTACAGGGAGTCTACAATTCAAAGGTACATGAATGTACCAGCTTTGGCTTTGTCAAAATTCACCTCATGCTGCATTGTAAGGAATCAATTCAGTGCTTTGGACACTTAGTCGAAGACAGCACCCAACTACAGCAAATAAACCATCCAAAGATGTGTATGGGACCTTGCCACTAGTCAAATTGCAACTTTTGATACAAACAGCAGATTCTCAATAACTTCCCACCAATGCATGTCCTCTGGATGCCGTGCCGTCACCTCATGAAGCTGGTTTACAAATGCCACTGGACCCCGAACATTTAGGAGACACATCACTTTTATCAACCGCAGGATCAAACTGTTGTCAACAAATGCAACCATGAGCAAGTGCCAATACAAGAAAATTTACCCATCAGCTTCCACAAGGATCAGGGAAATATCGGAGTCCATGTGCTGGGATCTCCCAGACAACAGGGCTTCTTCGTCAAGAACAAGCGTCTTTCAATGTCCAACATTCCAGTTGTAGAATTCATATATTGATACAACAGATATGACCTGTATATACTGACATCTAATAGGAGAGGCATCAGCAGGATGCATACTACCAAATTCAACCAACGCAACATTCGGGTGGGCAAATTCCAGTCATTCAGCAGTGGTGAATCCGCGGCCGAAACGTTGTGTTGCACAGTTGACCAAGCATTTCACAATGGTGAGCCTTGGAATAACTTTTGTGGTGTAAGGAGGATGAGCCTCCGAAAGGTGATGTAGGGGACTTATGAATGGCACAACTTGTGAGGATTCTACAGCTACAAGATGGCTGATGGAAGAGATGTGTTGTTCTTGCGCAGGAGGTCCAGCTTGAAAATCAAAGGATTTGTCTGCCTTCCAATAGGCTGCTTGGAGTCTCTGACATAGTTTTTGGTTGCAACCAGGCCAACCTTATTGTAGTCAATATTAAGTGCGTATAGGCAGCTGTGTACCTAATTCGCATCTCCAGTACCATATACTACTTTATAAATAATACTATTGACCATGTCATGTGGCATCATTTCTGGCCCAAACCACTCGAAGCTGAAGGAGTGCTGCAGACTGATGACGACGATGCTAGGCGAGAGGAATTCGGCCACAACCAAACTGCCAGTGTTGTCGATGAAGATGAAGAGGACAAAGATGAGACTGAGGAGGACGAGGAGGAGGATGATGATGAACAGTAGAACATTGTATGGTCTCTACTGGCTGCCAGGTGTTCTATAGCTCTGACTATCCCATGTTTCATGGCTCCATCTGTATAAATCCTGCCAGAGGTATCAGGCCTCTGACTCAGTTGTGAGCCATAGCTCAATATGTACAAATTACTTGACCAGAGGCATCAGTCCTGGCTCTTTCACAATCCACAGCTTGAGATTTTGAAAATACTTGACCAGAGGCATCAGTCCTGGCTCTTTCACAATCCACAGCTTGAGATTTAGAAATTACTTCACCAGACACATCATTCCTCTGACTCTCCCACATTCCACAGCATTACCAGTCAAGATCAACTGGCCTCAGGCATCAGAGCTCTGGCTGTCCTGAATCTCAAGAAATCTAGTTCAATTTCTAGTCATCAAGAACGATTGATAAAACACTGTCCACATCCTGACACAAGTCCGGAGGACTTCATCCCGCCATGGATTGAATATGCTAAGGATTACTGGCCCAGAAACAGCCTCTCTATGAGTAATGCATTGCGTAAAGTCATTTTTCCCGGTGTGCAAAGAGGTATGGGTAGCACATGCCAATACCAGTCGAGTGGACTTGGATATATACTGCATGAGTATAATAAAGCACACTTGAATGTCAATGTGAAGGTGAACTTGAAACCAGTAGTTATATAAACTTAGAGACTTATTTACCTGCAGCAGCATTGGTACTCAAGAGGTATAATTGGAGGCTGTGATCTGACAAGATACTCAATAGGAGCTGGGATAGAATCGAAAAGTTCATCAAGCATGGCAGAAATATCACAATCATGGACTTCACAATGACAAAGATCAATAGCTTCCTGGAGGCAGTTAATAGAGAAGAAAGAAATGTGAAACAAAAATTTGCTTTTTAATTTAACAACAAATAGTGGAATATATGGAGACAGCTAATAGTTAGAAATAGTCAAAAATCTTTAATTCAAATTGAGTTACTAGCATTGCAAGTAGGAGTTGACAGTAATAACTCTACGCCTAGTTTACTTGTTGGTAAGGTAGCAAATGACAAAATGCTAGATGGTATCAGAATACGAGAGAGTATTCGAAGATAACAAAACTATTGAGATGTACGTTTTGCAAGGTAAATTTAATTAATCTGGTTAGAAATATATAAAATCTAATCTGACAGAAAAGATATTCAAACAAACATACAGAATACTTAATTAAACATGTACAATACCAAATTCAGTAGATTATACCTGATATATTTCCTATTTCCCATTTATACATCTCTGGTTTTCAATTCTAACAGTATCTGATAATTAAAAGTTAAGTTTTTTCTACCAACTTCCACACTGGATAGACACATCGACTGTCTCTGACCAGCTTTAGAATAAGATATAATTTTCTCCCCAGGTCACATTTGGCTAATCTCTAAGTATAATTTACAGTGGCCCTACCATCTTCTGAAAGCTTGGTAGGGGAGCAACAGTAAAAGACAATATTTTTCAATTTGTCCGAAGCTAAAATTGACTTATCCATACAGAGTAAGCCTTTAGTTCAATATCTGTATGATAGAATGTTGGTACATTTACTTTACTCTGGACTATCAATGTATCAGTCAGTCCCTCTAATTGTTCAATCTAAGCACAGTTCTTGCTGCCTGTGTGTATTCGATAAAGTTTACAAAATCTTTAATTCAATGTATGTCATAATGCTTATACTATTGTCATCTCCAAATACAGTTAATAGTAGTTTATAGTATACCTCCAAGTTCAATCCACTTTTGATTCCAAGTATGATTTACAGTCTGCACAATATCCATATACAGTTAGAACAACCTTCTGATATACAGTGAGCTGGGTAGGTGTGCTATTAATTATATATATCACCAAGGAAACTAAAGAATCTTCTGCAGGAAGCTCAAGTCAACTTTGTATTTATTGATACACATCTGGATTTATATCAAGATTTATAAATAACACTATAAATATAGAACAAGACTTTTTCAAATATTCAACTACATTAACTTCAGGTGGTAACTATGTCATCTCACCCAGTTGGTTTCCAAATCAGGAAAGTTTATTTTATTTCACAGAATCTCCAGTAGTTGTTCGACCAGAATACTACCATAGTCCAATCATAGAGTTGATAGGACACTTGCTGTTCTTGCCAAGTAGATCGAAGAGTGTGGGAGACAAATCTTCAATGATATAGAAGGACAAGCAACAACTTGCAAAGCATGTTGGAATGCAGAGGACATCTTCCAAACTAAAAATCAACTTCAGACTGCTATAAGCATATACCTGTACGTATAATGCTCACAGCAAGCTCAACTTGAACCCTGCTAAAATATGCACTGTATTGACATCTATAGTACATATATAAAGATGTATGCATGATCCTATAAGTGTATATACAGCTAGTGGCTACAGATGGACCCAAACATGTCTTTACTGCATGCAATTATTGCTGTTATATCTGTACTGTACATACTATATCTGAGGGTCCACTTGACAGCCTACTGGTACTTGAGAACTGGCTTGAGAGCCTGTTTGAAAGACAATTTCGAAGTCTACCTGAAAGAGAAGTGCTTGACAAAGCTACACATTAAAAGGAGTAGAGTTTTCATGGGAACATTTTTGCCATATAACTACTCTCAGTTGGTCAAAGCCTTGGTTAATAGAAGGCTCTAAATCTGTGGAAGCTTCGATGATTGTATTGACATAGCCAATGTACATATCCATGTACTTCTTGTAATATAATCACCATCACCAAATACTACAATCACTATTGCCAATATGATCACCATCATCATCATCATTGCCCCTGCCTTGCCACTGCAATTGCCATGGACATTGACATTGCCATTTCCATCACAATCACTGTCATCAACATTGGCCTCCAGATCTGACAGGCAAACTGATGCCCACAAATACTGGAAAGCAGACAGCTGATTCTATTCCAAACTCTTTGTTGGAGATCTGCTCTCCCCATGATACAGTTGTCTACCATTCCTGCAGAATCCAATGCTTCAATTGTTAACACCATCTGGAACCTGGAGGTCTCAGAATGGTGGACACCATAAAGATTAGATTCGGACTCACATATTGACTGTTGTCATAATATTGACGGTGGGTAAATAGCCTCTGGGTACATGTAGAACTGAAATGTTATTGATGATTGAGCTGACCTCTCACTTGAACTAACAACTATGTGAGCCTTCCCCAGAGTCCCACTCATGCTGCAGAGCTCCACCTGATCATGACCAGCGCCATGCACCTCCATCACAACCTTCTCTAATCATCTTCGAGAAACCTCTTGAAGAAGCAAAACGCCCCGATCAAAAGCAAACATGCCTCTGCAACATCGCTCAACCATGCAAAAAGATATTACCTCCTCATGCATTTCTCCGTGTCACTTTTCTCTTCCCATCTGGCCGCCCACCTATTTCCTTCCAACACTGCTTCACCATCTCTTTTGCTTTTGTGATGTTCTCCTTTAGCTCCCATGCGTTATCCTTCTCATCCCAACCTTTCTATTTCACTTCGTATTCCCAACCAGTTCCCTCTGAGCTTGGTAGATGATCTGCAATTGATTGAACAACATCAGGTGTGTCCGCCATGCTTGTCTGTACTGACGGCGGCAGCGGGCATCTGGCGATCCTAGAATCATCCAGGTAGTCAACTTTGAGACTGGTGACATCAACTGTGACATAGATTGTGATGTCATTAGTGAGGTCAAGTTCAACAACATTCCCACATGTGCAGACCGTCATGTATAGGCCAAATGAATCATGTACGAGTGTCTGTCACCGATGGTTGACATTGGCATATGTGACAGGCAGATGCGTTGAATCCGGAACTAGGTTCCCACCGGTGGTGAAAGTGGGGTCAATTTGATGTCGTGAATTTTTAGCCTCTGCTGTCTGATTATCCTGATCGTCGTGCTGCTCATCCCAGGTGACTCCCAAAATCCGCTGCAATCATTCGATGAATTTGCAGCATTGTAACGTTTTGCAGATACATCAGTCTGCAGATGCTGGAGGTCTGCAAGTAAGTCTAGCGACAAAGGCGGCTAAAAACCAAAATCAACTTCACTAGGTGTCTGCTTTATTGAATGGCATACTGAGGAATGTTAAGCATACTCCACAACTGGGAGGTAATGTTCCCAATTGTGTTCATGATAAGTTGCAAAGCTAAACACCTAGCATACGACCGTTTTGTTTGAGTTCTCTGAGAGACCATGTGTTCCTCAATGGAACGCTGTTGACATGAGCAGCTTCATCTGCAGAATCCTAGCAACTTCTCTCGAATAGTCTGTTGTGGAGTATACATCACGGTCCAATACAACCTCTGGAGGCACTATGTCTAGCTGGATGATAATATAGATGAATATGCTCGCACAGGCTGGGGTGTCGATTGTTTTTCTGCTGGCTTGCCAACGTACTGTCTTTGTCATGTGATCTACAAACGTTATGATGCAGCCGGGGCCATAACCTGAAACCAGCTGGTAGGTTAAGATGTTGAAGCTGATTCTTTACTAGCAGCCTTTGGCTATAGCAAGTGGTTGTATGAGGCCCATGGGTATCCCCCTCCGGTGGTTTGTTCAAGGGAATACATCGCAGCCCCCATCATCTGGCTGGCTATTGTGCCACATTTGCTTCATGAAATACCAGTCATTCATGCGTAGGCAGGTTCCGTCCGCACTGAAGTGTGCCCCTGCTGGAGAGTCGTGAGCCTCATGGAGGATATGGCGCTGCATCGTGTTCGGAATATGCAACCATCCGCGCATCTTTTCCTCTTCATCTCCCTCCTTCTCTGTCTTTCCGTCTTCCCTCTTCTCTCTTGTGCTTTGATTTTACTCAACCTGTTTCTTTTCCAATTCTCCACACAACCATAGTTGGCCATTCTCTTCCACATAGATTGTTAGTACATACACTCATACTTTGCATTGTTTCGTAGATGGCGTGGATGGCAGGGGGCAGGGATTTGGGTGAGCCAATGACTATGCAATAGGCCCAAAGCATTCGTCATCGGTTATATCCACCTCGATGTCCTGAATCCAATCTCTAGCCGCAGTACCTACTAGTGCCATTGATATGCATTGCTCCTGTCAAGTATCCGGGCAGTGAGATAATTCGTCCATGAACAGATACTTGACACCCGGACTGTGCTTCACCGTACAATCAGCATTGATGAGGATCATCAGGATATCCATCTGACGTATAGTGAGGTGTGGTTGTGTGAAAATCCAACAAGTGGTTGCCTGGTACATGTGTACCAAAAATGGTTACTCGGCTCTGTGTTGGTTGATTTTCCAGTACAATAATGTGTCTTGGATGCCCAAAAGTTCTCTGTTGTATGCAGGGTATTGTGTCTCTGCATTGTGTAATTAGCAGCTGAAATAACCTAGTATGTTCTAGGCATTGTCTTGCACCTGGGAGAGCACTGTGCCCAATTCATATTGGCTAGCATCGACATGCACACAATATTTGGCCTCTGGGTACGGCAGAGCAAGGACTGGAGCATTGCAGTGTACATTTTTGCAGGTGTCAAACGCATGCTGCCATTGTGTATCCCAGGCGCAAGGAGGGCAGCAGACCTTCCTCAGCTCACCACATCACCACCCAACATCCCCGATATCATTCGGAGGCGTGCCCATAGCGTACAATGGCATCGTAGTGTGTGCATAGTGTCCAATGAAATTTCTGTGGTACCTTGGGAGCCCCAGGAAGCATCAGACGTCCTTACAATTGTCAGATTCAGGCCAATTGATTACCACACAGGTTATATGTTGCTGGGCGTGAATGCCATCATACTCAATATCTCAGCCACAAAACTCTTCATTCTGACAATCCCACACAAATGTTGCATGTTCAGCCATGAGACTGTGTTCCTTCAGCAATGTAGGCACATCTCGGAAATTGTACCATATGTTCCACCAGGGTATAGATTTGAAACGTAATATCATCAAGGTATACAATGATGAATTCACATTTCATCGAGTGTAATTTGCTATTCATTATGGGTATGAACTGGCTCGGTGCCTTCACCAGGCTATACGGCAGGACGTGTCACTCATACAAATCAAATTTAGCGGTGACAGCCATCTTGGGCCTGTCAGCTGTTGTAATGTGAATTTGATTGTAACCGGCCACTGTGGTGAAACATAGTAGCTAGACGGCAAAGAGCCCATTAACAACAGTCCGCCACACCTCTCGCAGCATCCACAACCAATTTGTCAGAAATGGCACTTCTGGCTCGAGGAGCATAGGAAGCTCGTGAGAGGATGTGATTCTACCCATCCTTCAGGAACCATGCCAATGAGTGAATCAACAGACTCTCGGACAGAGCTAGTGTGAATAACCGCTGGGAAAGATGGAGTGTGTGTATCGTTGTATGATTACATGATGTCTATCAACGGTGGGGTCTTCTGAATATTTCATCCCTGGCGCTCCTTCCATCTGTGTTACCATTGCATCTCCTTCAGCTCCGGTCGCCCAGTCCATCTCCGTCATCCCTGTTTGTCCCTACGCCAACTGTAGCTCAGACATTTGCCAAGCTGAGTGGCAGTGGCGGTGAGAACTGGATATTGACTCCTCAACTCCTCCATTGCCATTTGTGTGAAGCTCACCTCTCCTCTTCTGTATAACCATATACACAAACCTAAAGGATAATAAGAATAACATAAACCAAAGGAAAACCATTAACCCAACAGAAAACCATAACCCCAAAGGAAAGACATAACCCCAAAGGAATAACATTAAACCAAAGGAAAACCATAAACCCAAAGGAAAAACATAAAGACTCACTCCTTGGGCACACACTTTCTCCTGCCACCTGCTGTGTCTGCCTGCCTTTTCCCGTGACCTTTTGCTAAGTATGAGATTTGCCAAGCCGAGTATCAAATCGAACAATCTTGTCACCCATCACATACATGCACGCTGTCATTTGTGCCCGGGGCTCTATTAACCACTCAGGGTTACAATTTGCTGCTGGTTGGGAGATGAGTGCAGGTTCACTCCCTGTATTTCTCTGATGGTGTGCCAACATCATCGTCTCATCTTCCAACATTGTCTTGCAGTCCAGGTTGAAGCCCAGCCAGGCTCCTATGCAGCTCACATAGTCTTCATCCTTGGAGTCATCATCGGAACTGTGAAATTTGCTGCTGGGACTGGCTGCCCAGTCGGGCCGTGTGGTACATTTCTGCTTAACATCAGTGGGCTTCTCTGGTGTCGCGGCCTCTGTTCGTTGTGGCAGGATTGTGCCGACCTCATTCTCCACAGCAGATGGCTGAATCGAAATGGTCTCCCTTGTTGTACGGTGGGGTGTGCTTGAGTAGTCGAGTGTGTGCGGGCATATGCGAAGGTGAGTCTATTGTATTGTGTAATGAGACATGTTGCATCGACATAAGGTCGATCAATGACTAATGGCGCTAACTACAGAAGAGGCAAGTCACATCATAGTCCTTGGCAAAGTGATATCCATACTGCCAATCAGCTCAACACTCCTCCAGGACAGCTATCACATCCGTTACAAACAAAAACAGTGAACAAAGGAGAAGATGAGCCAATCAAACAGCGTGGATCTCCTTGAAACAGACGTGCCCAATCAATTTACATTCCGACGGCATTCCAGATGCCATGTCCAGTTCCGATATCATTCCCACGACCATTTCGGAGTGTACCAAGGGCATTCCCAAGGCCATCCCTGAGGACATTCCTGAGTCCATTCCTGTGTTCAATTCCGATCGTTCCAATTGCAGCACACTGCTTCAGGAAGTCGGGCTTCAGCAGTGGCTTTGTGAAGCAGTCGGCAAGCATCTCAGCTGTCGGTTTGTAGCTCAAGTCAATCTCTCCATCGCTAGCCATACCTGCAGCAAGATAATACTTCGTCGCAATATGTGCAACTGCAGTTCCGTGGTAGATTCTGTTCTTGATGCTTGCAATCAGGGACTGTGAATGGGAGAACGCATGAGGGATAGTAGGGATGCCGAGCTCGCTAAAGAGATGCGAGATCGCTGTGAGTCTCATGCAGCCTACTCCGAAGGTATGGTATTCGGCATCGGTCGTGGACTGGGCAGTCGACATCTGTTTTCTCAATCGCCAGGTGACCACTGCTCCGAAAGTGATGACCAGTCCACTTGTCGATTTATAGTCATCGGAGCATCCAGCATAGTCAGAATCGACAAAACATCTAAGTGTGCCTGTTCCTTCTCCTTCTCCTCTGAGTGTGATTTCTCCAAGTGCTGCTGCGAGTGATGCTGCGAGTGCTGCTCCGAGTGATGCTCCGAGTGCTGCTCCGAGTGATGCTCCGAGTGCTGCTCCGAGATGCAGACGCCAGTCCTTCGTGCCGTTGAGGTACCGAAACACGTGCTTGAGAGCTACCATATGCTGATAGCTCAGGTAGTGATTGTACAGGCTGAGAACTCCGATGGCATATGTGATATTGGGCCGAGTGGCGGTCATCGCGTACATGAGGCTTCCAATCATCGATTGGTATATGGTCGGATGGCAGGCTTCTTCGTCAGGCATCCTCTTGTGAAGCTTCATCGGCATCGGCATGGCAACTGGTCTGGGCTTGTCCTTTCGCAACTTCGCCAAGATCGTCCGGATGCAGCTGTGCTGATGGATGTTGATCGTGTGATGCTCCCGATTGTGTTCGATGTTCATGCCGAGATCGAAGGAGAGACTGCTGAGATCATGCATCCGGAACTTCTTCTTAATCTGGTCCTTGCTCTGCCCAATCAAGCCCGCATTTGCAATGATAAGGAGATCATCAACGGACAGAACGACTGCGGCTATCACTTTGCGTTGATCCTCAAGCACGAACCGTCCTCCGTCGACAAGTGATACCACAAATCTAATCCAGATCACGAAGTCCTTACAAGTGCTGTACCCCACCTGCGAGGACTGCTTCAGGCCATAAAGAGACTTTCTCAAGTGGAGCACCATCTTCCACAAAGTCTTTGTTAATGTTGGATCGTTGAATCGGGTCCCATTCTGGAGCAAACAAAAACATCCCTGCGGTGGGTGCATATAGATCTCTTCCTCCAAGCCAACTCCCAAGAAAGCCAAGCATACGTCCATTTGATGGATCTCAAGATCGTACTTGGCGGCAATCGCTAGTGCCAGCCCAACGTGACCCAAGCGAGCAGTCTGCATATACATAGCCTGGTTGTCAATGCCTTCGATTTGGTGATTTCCTCCACAGACTTGCCTGGCCTTGAACCGCTGCACATTACCTGCTCCATCGCGCATGATAGTGTATGACCAGTGACTTGGCAAATCCTTTCTCCCTTCCGAAAGCTGCATGAAATCTGCCAAGACATGCTGCTGACCAATTTCATCTAACTCTGCATTCATCAGCATTTCTCATCTGTCAGCGAGCGCAGACTCAGTTGCTGCTTTGTAAAACTTTGGATCATCGATGCCATCCTGATGATTGTTGGAAATCGCAGCCGCAGTGTAGATGGGAATCATATCCTCGAATTCCTTAACTTTGAGAGCCAAGTGTGCAGAATCTGCCAAGGTCTCCTTCCCAGCGCGGTTTCAGTGAATACCTTCGGCCGGTGGCTTCCATGCATCTCCATGTGACGCCTCAAGGCCAGCCAATTCTCGTCGCTTCTTCGTTGTCTACGGAGGATCCGGAAGTTAGTCGCCCAATGGCTCTTCCATTTGACGTTCGAAAGTTCCATCTCAGGTTGGCTGCTACTCTGTGGGTTTGGGTTCCTCGATGACATCGCTGTAGAAGTGCTTGTTGAAGATCGCTTCATCTGCAGCGTTCGGTGCTGTGTACCGCATTCCTTCTCTGAATACCACATCCCTGGAGCGGTGAAGCATCTTGGCCAATGGATCGTACACAAAGTACTGCTTAGTCGATATTCTGTACCCAACAAATATGCCAGGAGGGGCTCTGTAATCCAGCTTCTTTTGGTTCTCTGTTGGAACATGCACGAAAGCCAAGCATCCGAACACACGGAGATGGTTCAAAAATGCCTTCTTCCCAAGCCAGGCCTTAAACGGAGTATTGCCGACTACCAATTGCATCGGAGCGTGGTTGTTGAGATAGGCCGCCACCGAGACTGCCAATCACCAGTACTTCTTTGACAGTCCGGCATCGTCCAGGATGCATTGTATGCGCTCCATGATCGTGCGGTTTGCCTGTTCGACGACTCCATTAGACTGAGCAGTGTAGGGCATGGTCGTTTCCATTATGATCCCTTCTGATTTGAGGTATTCTGCGAACTTCTTGGAGGTATACTCACCGCCTCCATCTGTACGAAATCGCTTCAGTTGCTTGCCCGACTCCTGTTCACTAAGAGCCTTCCATTCATTGAATTTCTGCAGGGCTTCTGACTTGTACTTCAATATGAACTCATTAGTATGCCTTGTGGCATCGTCGATGAAGAGCAGCATATGTTGACCCCCTCCGATAGCTGTTTCCAGGGGACTGCATATTTCCGAGTGCACAAGCTGCAGAGGCTCAGTGGCACGGGAAGTGGTGGGAGTAGAGGGTTTTCTCGTCAATTTGCATTTGATGCCACTATCGCAATCGCACTTCCTGGTCATCTTTGGAGCGTCGGTACCGACCATCGGCAATATCTCTGAAGCCTTGAGACCAACATGTGCCAGGCGGGGGTGCCACAACATCCGCTTCTCTGCATCGTGCCGAGATGCATGCCCAGTAGTCATAAGTGCCAACAGGCCACTGTCATCGATATCGGTGCAATTGATCGATTCTGGAGCTCGATCCAGAACTGATAGCCCATCAACCTGAGGTGCAGTGCCAATCAACTTGCCATGACGATTGTAGAGGTTGAGACCGTAGTGATTCACCGGTTCGACATTGACATCCTTGTCCATGATCTGAGACTGTAAGATGAGATCGAATGATCCCGGCAAATGCACCACATCTTGAAGTATGATCGTTTCTGTCTTTCAATCGGGCAGCTGGCAATTCAACCTAACACTTCCATGTCTGGATGCAAACGATGTGAACCCATTTTATCCCTTCACCTTGTTTGTATTTGGAAGATATTGGGTGTAGGTGATGAACATTGATCGATGGCCGGAGATGTGAGTTGTGCATCAGCAATTGATGAACCAATCACTGGATAAAGCATTTGAGCTGGCCACCATCCAATAGTTCTCGATTGAAGTGGTGAGAGTCAAAGTAGCTGATACCTCAGTTGATGCTTTTGCTGCAGTGTCGGCAGACTTTGGACGATCCCCGCGTTGCTTGCTCAACCAGTTCTCGGTGATATGCCCTCGTCGCTGGCAATGAAAGCACTTCCGCGGATCCTTCGCTTTCCTATCGTCCTTATTATCTCCCTTATCCGTCTTTGGACTTTTGCTGCCTTTGCTGCCTTTGCTGCCTTTGCCGCCTTTGCCGCCTTTGTCACCCATCTTTGCAAAGAGCAGAGCTTCTGGAGCGAGCCCATTCTCTCACTTGATTGCAGCTTCCTTTTCGATGAGCTTGGTGACAATCTCATCGGGCATGGCGGTCATCATGGCGTGTTTGTCCATCATGAGCTCCAGGAAGACTTTCCACTCGTCGTTCCTTGGGATCCAGCGAAGGAGGTAGAAGATGTGCACCTGCTCATACACAATGGCGATTGTCTTTGCAGAGTCTGTATCGGCGGCATCAGTGTCAATGGTCGATGGTGCTGTCGGTCCTGCGCAAAGATTGTAATCCTTGACTCTCCGATCAATCCGCGATGCATAGTTGTGGTCATCTCCCCAGTCCTGTAGCTTGATGCTCCAAAGGTGTTCCCCAATCTCGAAGATGTTGAGCTTCAACTTTGACTTGTAGGCAGATGCTAGATTTTCCCAAAGTGTCTTCACATCGTGGACGACCATGTATTCCGCTTGAATCCTCGGTTTCATGCCCAGCAGGAGAGTCGATCTTGCAACACCATGGCGATTCAACCAGTCTTTGAAAGCGGCCTTCTCTGTAGCGGTCGCGTTTGCTGCTGGCTCTTCAGGCTTGTCTTCTGATCCTGTGATGATACCATGCACTTGGTTCTGCTCGAGAAGTAGGGCCATCTCGGTTGCCCATTGTACAGAGTTCATGCCATTGAACTTGGTGATTGTGATTGTCATCAAACTCATCTCGCACGATCTGGATCTTTTATCGCAATTGTCAGTTCTAGTAGTCTCTTGGACTCTACGGGAGACGTCCAGCAGCCGCCATCAGAGACACGGCGGAATGCGGGGAAATCGCCTAGCTTGTGGTGATGCTTCTCCGTGACGATGAGCTCCACTCAACAAACCAATGTTGAAGTTTTGATCATTCGTTCCATTTATAAAAGCAAGGGCTCATATACTGTTGTTAAGTGGCGTGTGCTCAAGTAGTCAAGTGTGTGTGGGCATATGCAAAGGTGTGTCTATGGTATCGTGTGATCAGACATTTTCCATCAATATAAGGTCGATCGATGACTAATGGTGCTAATTACCCAAGAGGCAAGTTACATCATAGTCCTTGGCATAGTGATATGCGTACTTCCAATCAGCTCAACATGTCTATCGGTGGGCACTTGCTGAATCATACCAGCCTCTTTCTTGGTGTGTGCTGGCGGGATCGTACTGGCCTCGCTGTTGGTGGGAGTGATGATTCCATCCTCAGATTCATCCTTGGCCAGGTCCATCAAAAGCCCATCAATGTTACTCCCATCCTTTTCCTCTTCCTTTTCCTTGGTTGGTGAGACTGGGGGTGGGAGCATCTTGCTGTAATTGGGGGATGGAGGTGGAAGGGTCTAACTTTTATTGGGTGATGGAGGTGGTACAGGTATCTCGCGGTTGGCAGGCGGTATTCCTGTCGTGATGGTAAAATGTCGATTGGCCTGATCGCGGTCATCCATTCCAGGGCAATAACCAAGTGGTATCACTGACCCCGGCTACCATTTCGGGCCCATAGCTTTGTAGTCGATTCTTTCTTCCAGTTATGGGCAGTCAATATCCAATAACATTTTAGCTTACTGGAAGTCTCTGGAGGTATACCACTTGTTCTCTTTCGACTTCCGCTTTAGCTGGGTTAGATGGTTCATGAATGCATTTATGAGGTGTCAGATAGTTACGGAATCGCTGGATATTTGGTTGGTGATTATCATCAATCATAGCCACTTCCAACTTCTGCTGAAATGGCCCAGGATGTCCTCGAGGTAGGGATAGTGTTGCCAGAGGTCTTCCAGCTTCTTCATTGCCCGTGTCTTCCTCTGCTGGCCCTAGTGATGTTGCTTGATTATCTTCATTACCCTGCCAGAGCTCCCCAGAGCCTGGAGGAAGTCACTGTATAGCATGTATTTCAATGTCTTCGGGTGAAGGTTTCACTCCACAAAGTATGGCAGCCAAGTGACTGGGCAATTAGCAGCATCGGTGATACATCCAGAGAGATCATAGAGGTGAAGCATCAATTTCGATTGGCTTTGCAGGGAGATCACCTGAGCGGCAGTCTCCACAGCTTCTTGCAGCAATCCGACAGGTCAATCAGAGAAGAAGTTCCTGCTGAGTTCTGACAGTGTTGTTGATGACAGGAATACCTGAGAGGGATAGCTAGGGATAGTAGTGATATCCGAAGTGCAGGCAGACATAGTAACAGTCGTGGTGGTGGCTGCGGTGGTAGTTGGTGCAGCAGTGGTGGTTGCCGTGGTTGTGGCTGCAATCGTGGTGCATCAGCAAAAAGCGAAATTAGTTTCCGAAACCACACCCCACTTACTGACATCGACCAGGTTTCCCGTAGTTATGAAACAGGCTGCGACTGCAATTTCTGAAATCAAGTTTCTGGACGCTTTATTACTTCATTGTGATGACCAATGGCAACACCTGATATGTGACATTTCTCTGCCAATTTCACGTTGCTGATTTTGCACTTATAGATCATTCTTACTAACCTTGAACCCCTGGAATCTTATTTCATTTGCTTGAACCGTATTTGCAGGCTGATCACCATCACCATCACCATCACCATCACCATCACCATCACCATCACCATCACCATCACCATCACCATCACATCACCATCACCATCACCATCACCATCACCATCACCATCACCCTGACAACCATTTCAACGCCTGAAGCCATATTTTATTTGCTCCATCGTTTATTTGTAACATTGCCATCATCAAGGCCTTCACAATTTACTAATTCACTACAGCAAGTGTTGTTGCAACCTTCTTCTCTACTGCTGACTGTCTTCAAGTTAACAATTGTGCAAATCAACTGTGATTGATGTACAGGTAGGCCCAATCCATTCGTCTCGTCGAGTACATTAAGCCAGTGCAAGGACGCTGGGCTACATCCATCATTGACTCTCAATTCGCTGTTCTTCCTGTTCCTCCTCTTCCTCCTCCTTCTCTTCCTCCTCCTTCCCTTCCTTCTGTTCCAGATCTGACCTATTGTGAACTTTTGCAGATCAGCTCTGATTGACTCGCTGATAGGCTCAATCGATTCGTCTCGTCGAGTGCATCAAGATGGTGCAAGGATGCTGGGATACATAGATTATTAGCTCTCGATTCGCTGCTCTACTGCTCCTCCAGTCTCCAGGGCAGACCCCTTTCACACTTTTCCAGATCAACACTGATTGACTCACTGTTATGCTCAATCGATTCAGCTCGTCCAGTACATTAAGCTGGTCCAAGGATGCTGGGGTACCTCCATTATTGACTCTCGATTTGCTGTTCTTCCTCCTCCTCCTCTTCCTCCTTCTCCTCTTCCTCCTCCTCTTCTTCTTCCTCCTCCTCTTCCACCTCCTCCTGCTCTGACCAGTTTCGAACTTTTACAGATCAGCTCCAATTGACTTGCTGGAAGGCTCGATCAATTCGTCTCATTGAGTACATTGCGACCTTGCATGGATGCTGGGGTACGTTCAATATTGACTATCAATTCGCTGCTCTACTCCTCCTCCTCCTCCTCCTCTATCTCCTCCTACTCCATGTC
>Ga0307515_10000322_pt1 | contig 118563 bp, 122 predicted proteins | sample 17_EM_MG_FD_194513 | JGI IMG/M metagenome (GOLD analysis project Ga0307515, IMG submission 194513) | Populus trichocarpa ectomycorrhiza microbial communities from riparian zone in the Pacific Northwest, United States - 17_EM | ecosystem: Host-associated > Plants > Roots > Unclassified...
CCGAACTTCGTCGACAGCACGGTCGCAAGCGCCGCCGTCAGCGTCGTCTTGCCGTGGTCAACGTGACCGATCGTGCCCACGTTCACGTGCGGCTTCGTGCGGGTGAATTTTCCTTTTGCCATTTTCTATCCTTGAAAGAGCAATGCCCGTGTATGGTTTAACGTCTGCACCATGTTGCTGGTTCTCTCGCCACGGGCAACGAGAGGCACACGGTCGCAGACAAAACTTCTTACTTGGCGCGGGAAGCGACGATGGCTTCGGCCACGTTGCGAGGAGCTTCGGCGTAGTGCTTGAACTCCATCGTGTAGGTGGCGCGGCCTTGCGACATCGAACGCAGCGTGGTCGAGTAGCCGAACATTTCCGACAGCGGGACCTCGGCCTTGATGGCCTTGCCGCCGCCCATCATGTCTTCCATGCCCTGCACCATGCCGCGGCGTGAGGACAGGTCGCCCATCACGTTGCCGGCGTAGTCTTCAGGCGTCTCGACCTCCACGGCCATCATCGGCTCGAGAATGACCGGGCTGGCCTTGCGGCAGCCTTCCTTGAAGCCGAAGATCGCGGCCATCTTGAAGGCCATTTCGTTCGAGTCCACGTCGTGGTACGAACCGAAGTGCAGCGTGACCTTGACATCGACCACCGGATAACCGGCGAGCACGCCTTGGCCCAGCGCTTCGATCACGCCCTTTTCGACCGCCGGGATGTATTCGCGAGGAACCACGCCGCCCTTGATCGCGTCGACGAACTCGAAGCCCTTGCCGGCTTCCTGCGGCTCGATCTTGAGCACGACGTGGCCGTACTGGCCCTTGCCGCCCGACTGACGCACGAACTTGCCTTCGGCATCTTCGACCGTCTTGCGGATGGTTTCGCGGTAAGCCACCTGCGGCTTGCCGACGTTGGCTTCGACGCCGAACTCGCGCTTCATGCGGTCCACGATGATTTCGAGGTGCAGCTCGCCCATGCCGGCGATGATGGTCTGGCCCGACTCCTCGTCGGTCTTGACGCGGAAAGACGGATCTTCCTGTGCGAGACGCTGCAGCGCGATGCCCATCTTTTCCTGGTCGACCTTGGTCTTCGGCTCGACGGCCTGCGAGATCACCGACTCCGGGAACACCATGCGCTCGAGCGTCAGGATGGCAGCGGGGTCGCACAGGGTTTCGCCCGTGGTCACTTCCTTCAGGCCGATGCATGCGGCAATGTCGCCGGCGCGGATTTCGCTGACTTCCACGCGGTTGTTGGCGTGCATCTGCACGATCCGGCCGATGCGCTCCTTCTTGCCGCGCACCGGGTTGTAGACGCTGTCGCCCTTGGTCAGCACGCCCGAGTAGACGCGCACGAAGGTCAACTGGCCCACGAACGGGTCGGTCATGAGCTTGAAGGCCAACGCCGAGAACTTTTCGCTGTCGTCGGCTTTGCGGGTCGTCGGCACTTCGTCTTCGTCCATGCCCTTGACCGGCGGAATGTCGGTCGGCGCGGGCATGTATTCGACGACGGCGTCGAGCATCGCCTGAACGCCCTTGTTCTTGAACGCGGAGCCACACAGCATCGGCTGGATTTCGCCTGCGATGGTGCGCTGGCGGATGCCGGCCTTGATTTCGACCTCGGTCAGCGCGGTGCCTTCGAGGTACTTGTTCATGAGCTCTTCGCTCGCTTCGGCTGCGGCCTCGACCAGCTTCTCGTGGTACTCGGCGCAGACGGCGGCCAGGTCGGCAGGGATCTCGCCGTACTTGAAGGTCACGCCCTTCTCTTCGTCCCAGATGATCGACTTCATCTTGACGAGGTCGACGACTCCTTGGAAGCGCTCTTCGGCGCCGATCGGGATCTGGATCACGACGGGGTTGGCCTTCAGGCGATCCACCATCATCTGGCGCACGCGCAGGAAGTCGGCGCCGGTGCGGTCCATCTTGTTGACGAACGCGAGGCGCGGCACCTTGTACTTGTTGGCCTGGCGCCAGACGGTTTCGGACTGGGGCTGCACGCCGCCGACGGCGTCATACACCATCACGGCACCGTCGAGCACGCGCATCGAGCGCTCGACTTCGATCGTGAAGTCCACGTGGCCCGGGGTGTCGATGATGTTGATGCGGTGCTCGTCGAACGTGCCGGCCATGCCTTTCCAGAAGCAGGTGGTGGCAGCCGAAGTGATCGTGATGCCGCGCTCCTGCTCCTGTTCCATCCAGTCCATCGTCGCGGCGCCATCGTGCACTTCGCCGATCTTGTGGTTCACACCGGTGTAGAAAAGGATGCGCTCGGTGGTGGTGGTCTTGCCGGCGTCGATGTGCGCAGAGATACCGATGTTGCGGTAGCGCTCGATGGGGGTCTTGCGTGCCATGAAAAATACTCCGTTAACGGATGAAAGCCCGCCCACCACACGGCGGGTCGGGCTTCCAGCCTGTCTGATTTGAGGGACGGCTCTTAGAAGCGGAAGTGGCTGAAGGCCTTGTTGGCCTCGGCCATGCGGTGCACTTCGTCGCGCTTCTTCATGGCGCCGCCACGGCCTTCCGTGGCTTCCATGAGTTCGTTGGCCAGACGCAGGGCCATCGACTTCTCGCCGCGCTTGCGGGCGGCTTCCTTGATCCAGCGCATCGACAGCGCCAGACGGCGCACCGGACGCACTTCGACCGGAACCTGGTAGTTCGCGCCACCGACGCGGCGCGACTTCACTTCGACCATCGGCTTGACGTTGTTGATGGCCATCGTGAAGGCTTCGACCGGGTCCTTGCCCGGGTTCTTCTTCTCGATCTGGTCGAGCGCGCCGTAAATGATGCGCTCGGCGATCGCCTTCTTGCCGCCTTCCATGATCACGTTCATGAATTTCGACAGCTCGACGTTGCCGTACTTGGGATCCGGCAGGATTTCACGTTTGGGGACTTCGCGACGACGTGGCATTTTTCTAACCTCTTTGCTTCAGTTGGCACCGTTTCCGGCACCGCGAGAGTCAACAAGAACTCTCACTTACTCGACCCAATATCGGGTCACTTCGTTCAGTGCGCCTGCCAAGGCACGCCGAACACCGTTGAATACAGAAAGCCTTAGGCCTTCTTGGGACGCTTCGCGCCGTACTTGGAGCGCGACTGCTTGCGGTCTTTCACGCCTTGCAAGTCGAGCGAGCCGCGCACGATGTGGTAGCGAACACCGGGCAAGTCCTTGACACGACCGCCGCGAACCAGCACGACGCTGTGTTCCTGCAGGTTGTGGCCTTCGCCGCCGATGTAGGAAATGACTTCGAAGCCGTTGGTCAGGCGCACCTTGGCGACCTTACGCAGCGCCGAGTTCGGCTTTTTCGGGGTCGTGGTGTAGACCCGGGTGCAGACGCCGCGACGCTGCGGCGAGTTCTGCATGGCAGGGCTCTTCGACTTGATCTTTTCGACCTCGCGACCCTGACGCACCAGTTGATTGATGGTTGGCATGAATGAATAAGTCCCAAAACACTCCGGCATGAATCCTTGTCGTGACACAAGGGGCCTGGAGATAACGAAAACGTGAATCCCTTCGGAATTTTCCGAAAAGCCCACGAGTATAGCAGCGCGGCCATGACGCCGCAATTTTCAACTCCGCAGGCCCGCCCCACGGGCGGGCGCCGGCATCACTTGATCCAGAGGCGGACGGCGTCCCACGCCCGGCCGAGCACGCCGGCTTGCTCGACAGGCTCCAGCGCCACCAGCGGCACTTCGGCGACCGGCTGGTCGGCCAAGGTGATCTTGAGCGATCCGATCGGCTGGAACCTGGAGAAAGGGGCGACCAGGGGGTCGGGCCGCGCCACCTGCGTCTTGATCTTGCTCGCGGAGCCGGCCGGAACGGCCACCACGATCGCCTCGGGACGGCCGAGCTTGACGGTGTTTTCCTTGCCCTTCCAGACCGGCGGCGTCGCCACCGCCTGGTTGGCCTCGAACAACCGCACCGCGTCGTAGGCGGTATAGCCCCAGTTCAGGAGCTTCTGCGATTCGTTGGCACGCGCGTTCTCGCTCGACGCGCCCAGCACGATCGACAGCAGGCGTCGGCCGCCGCTGAGGTTCGGGAAATCGCGCTTGGAGGTCACGATCATGCAGTAGCCGGCGGCCTCGGTGTGGCCGGTCTTGAGGCCGTCGACCGTCGGATCGCGGAACAGCAGCAGATTGCGGTTGGTGTCGTTGGTCGACGGCGTGCCCGGATAGCGGTACTTCTTGATCGCGTAGTAGTGCACGTAATCAGGGAAATCGCGCATCAGGCGCGTCGCCAGGATGCTCAGGTCGCGCGCCGTGGTGGTGTGGCCCGGGGCCGTGAGGCCCTCGGGATTCTTGTAGCTGGTGTTCTTCATGCCGAGCGCCTTGGCCTGCTCGTTCATGAGCTCGACGAAATGCTCGACCGTGCCGCCCACGCCTTCGGCCAGCGCGACGGTGGCGTCGTTGCCCGACTGGACGATCAGTCCCTTGACCAGGTCTTCGACAGGCACCTGCATCTTCGGATCGATGAACATGCGCGAGCCCGGCATCTTCCAGGCACGGGGGCTGACCGGCAGGGTCTGCTGCAGGTTGATCTTCTTGGACTTGAGCGCGTCGAACACCAGGTAGGCCGACATCAGCTTGGTGAGCGACGCCGGCTCGACCGGGCTGTCGATGTCCTTCTGCGCGAGCAGCTGGTTGGCAGTGACGTCCAGCAGAAGGTAGCTGCGCGCTGCGACTTCGGGCGGCGCCGGCACCTGGGCGCCGACAGCCATGCAGAAGGATGCGGCAGCGAGCACCGCGAGCGCGCGCAGCGCATCAAGAAAACGATTCATGGAGATGTGAGGAGACGAAAACTAGCCCGCGCGCAGGTGGCGGACGACCAGACTTTTGAGCAGCGGCAATTGTCCGTGAAAGAAATGGCCGCCTCCGGGAACGACTGTGACAGGAAGTGACTGCGGCCGCGCCCAGTCCATCACGGCCGCCAGCGGCACCGTGTCGTCCTGCTCGCCGTGCACGACCAGCATGCGTTCATGCGCCTCGGCCGGCAGCGTCGCAACGGCAAAGCGCGAGGCAGCCGTGGCGACCAGCACCAGATGCCGGATGTCCCGCTCGGCCCACAGCTTCTCCGCCGTGCAGCTCGCCACGAAAGCGCCGAAGGAGAAGCCGGCGATGGCCAGCGGCCCCTCGGGCGCCAGCTGCTGGACGACGTTCAGCATGTCTTCGCGCTCGCCGCGGCCTTCGTCGTGCACGCCTTCGCTGCCGCCGACGCCGCGGAAGTTGAAACGCACCGACGTCCACCCGCAAGCCACGAAGGCACGCGCGAGCGTCTGAACGACCTTGTTGTCCATGGTGCCGCCGAAGAGCGGATGCGGATGGGCGATCACCGCCACGCCGAGTGCCGGCGAGCCTTCGGCCGCCGCGTCGCGGAGCACTTCGATGGCACCCGCGGCGCCCTTCAGCTGGATTTTTTCTGTCTGGGAGTTCATCAGCGCCCCACGTCAGGTGGCAGCAGCAGCCGCTCGACGATCTTGCCGCTCTTCAAATGCGAATCGACGATCTCGTCGATGTCGTCCTTGTCCACGAAGGTGTACCAGACAGCTTCCGGATAGACCACCGCGACCGGCCCGCCCGCACAACGGTCGAGGCAGCCGGCCTTGTTGACGCGCACATTGCCGGGCCCGGCCAGCCCGGCCTCCTTGACGCGCGATTTGCAGCGATCGAAGCCCTCCTGGGCGTTGTGCTTCGAGCAGGAATCCTCGCCGTTCTTGCGTTCGTTCAGGCAGAAGAAGATGTGGCGACCGTAATAGCCGCGCGGCGGCGAGGTGCTGGAACTGGACATCGAAACATTCTATTGAGCGCAAGGCACGCGCGCTCGATGGCCCTAGCCCGGCCGCGTCCGACGCGACAACGCGGCCAGCACGTAGGCGAGCGTGGTGAAAGGCCAGAGCCAGCCGAGCCACTGCGCCAGCCCATGGAAGCGGATGAAACGCCCCTGCTCCCAGGTCGCGAGCGTCTGCGCAAAGTAGGCGCTTTCGGGCGCCTGGTTCAACAGGCTCAGATGGATCACGAGCGCAACGAGCAGCAAGGCACCGCAGAGCCGGCGCGGCGCGGGCAGCAGCAGCACGCCCAGCACGAGCGCTGCGACGATGCCGACCTGCACCGGCAGGCTCAGCCAGGCCCAGGCGTGTTCGGGTCCGTAGCTCAGCGCCGCCGACAAGGCCGTGGCCGCCACGCCGGCCAGCAGGACCACGGGCAGCAGGATGGCGCGGCGCACGATCGAACGCGTGACCAGAAACGCCAGCAGGCACGGCACCAGCGCCCCCAGCATCACGCACAGCAGTTCGACGCCCGGCACCAGCGGCTCGAGTTCGAACTGGCGCAAGGGCATCCAGTCGATGAAAGGAGTGTCGAGCAGCCATTCCGAGGTCGCCGCTTCGAGCCGCTCGAAGACCTGGCCGAGCCCGAAAGTGACGGCCGCTGGGAACAGCAGCGCCAGCGGCCACAGCGCCAGCAGCACGAGTCCGCCGCGCGAATCCTCGACGAACCAGTTGGAACGGGTCCGTTGCCAGTGGGCGACCGCGCCGAAGCGCTCGAGCGCCGCCGCCAGCACCGCGCCCGCAAGCGCGCCCGCGCTGTTCAGTCCGAGGTCGACATTGGACGGGATGCGCGCCGGCAGATAGCTCTGCAAGGTCTCCATCGCGAAGGCGATCGCGGCGCCCACCACGGCCGCGCGCAGCACCGCGCGCACCACGCCGACGCCCGGCCGGGTCCGCAGCACGGCGATCGCCGCCAGAAAGCCGAGCGGCATGTAGCCGACGACATTGACTCCGAAGTCGAAGCCCGTCCAGTACTTGGGCCACGGCGCCGCCAGGTAGGCCCAGGGCGCGATGCCCTGGTCGCGCCAGTCGGCGAACGGATAGAGGCTCGCGTAGACGATCAGCGCCGCGTAGGCGAGCGCAAGAGGCAGTGCGGCGGACTTGTGCTGCGTCGCCACCGCGCTCAGAAGGGTTTGACCACGACCAGCACCACGATCCCCAGCAGCAGCAGAACCGGCGCTTCGTTGAACCACCGGTACCAGCGCTCGCCGCGCCGGTCCTGGCCTGCCACGAACTTGCGCAGCAGGACTCCGCAACCATGGTGATAGCCGATCGCAAGCAGCACCAGCGCCAGCTTGGCATGCATCCAGCCGTTGCCCGGGCCCTTCCCGATGCCGTAGCCGAGCCAGAGCCAAAGCCCGAGGCCGAGCGCCGGCACGGCGAGAAAGGTGGTGAATCGGAACAGCTTGCGCGCCATCAGCACCAGGCGCGCGCGTTCGGCAACCGATTCGGGCGCCACCATCGCCAGGTTCACGAAGATGCGCGGCAGGTAGAACAGTCCCGCGAACCAGCTCGCAACGAACACGATGTGCAGTGATTTGACCCAGAGCATGGCGGCAGTTTAGTGGCGCGCTTCATCCGCACGAGACAGACGGAAAGGACAAAAAAAAGCCCGGCGTCAAAACGCCGGGCTGGGAAGCCCTTTTGCTGTCACACATCAAGGCACCCGCTCAGGGAGGAAAAGCGGGGAGCGGCAAGCCGCCCAGGCCGGAATTTAGCAAAGGCATTACAACCTATCAAGCTAGTTCTAATGTTTTTCCCCGATTTTGTAGAACTCGTAGACCCAACGTATTACTTGTTTGACCGCGCAAAAAACCTTGCCGAGCCATTTCCAAAGGCCGTTCGGACACTTCGGGCACAATTTTCCGCATGACCCTCCACGCCCCTTTTCCTGCCGGCCGGCCGCGCAGGCTGCGCCGGGATGCGTTCACGCGCAACCTCGTTCGTGAGCACACGCTCAGCGCTCATGACCTCATTTATCCGGTGTTCGTACAGGAGGGGGAGAAACGGCGCGATGCCGTGCCTTCGATGCCCGGCGTCGACCGGCTCAGCCTCGATCTGCTGCTGCCGGTTGCCGAGCAATGCCTCGCGCTCGGCATTCCGGCGATGGCGCTGTTTCCGGTGATCGATGCCGGCCTGAAAACGCCTGCGGGGGACGAGGCGTTCAATCCCGACGGTTTGATTCCGCGCGTGGTGGCCGCGCTCAAGTCCCGTTTTCCCGAGTTGGGCGTGATGACCGACGTCGCACTGGACCCGTACACCAGCCATGGCCAGGACGGTCTGCTCGACGACACGGGGTACATCCTGAACGACCCGACCGTCGAAGTGCTGGTCAAGCAGGCGCTCGTGCAGGCGCAGGCCGGCGTCGACATCGTGGCACCGAGCGACATGATGGATGGCCGCATCGGCGCGATCCGCAACGCCCTCGAGTCGGCCGGCCAGATCCATACCCGGATCATGGCCTACAGCGCCAAGTACGCGAGCGCCTTCTACGGCCCCTTCCGCGATGCCGTCGGCTCGGCGGCCAACCTCGGCAAGAGCAACAAGAAGGTCTATCAGATGGACCCCGGCAACAGCGACGAAGCGCTGCGCGAGGTCGGCATCGACATTGCGGAGGGCGCCGACATGGTGATGGTGAAGCCCGGCATGCCCTACCTCGACATCGTGCGCCGGGTCAAGGACGAGTTTCGGGTGCCGACCTTCGTCTACCAGGTGAGCGGCGAGTACGCGATGCTCAAGGCCGCGGCGCAGAACGGCTGGCTCGACCACGATGCGGTGATGCTCGAAAGCCTGCTGGCCTTCAAGCGCGCCGGCGCCGATGGCGTGCTCACCTACTCTGCGCTCGACGCCGCGCGGCTGCTGCAGAAGCAGTAGCGACGACCGGGCATAGGGCGCGTCCAAAGAAAAACCGGGCGGCGCTCGCGCACCGCCCGGTCTTGTCGTCAAGCCGAAGCCGATTTACTTGGCTGCGGGCGCGCCTTGCTGTTGCGCTTGCTGGAGCGTGGCGGCGCGGTTGGGCATGGTCGAGATCACGCGGCTGTTGACGCGCGAGCCGCTGGACACGTTCTGGTCCGGGGCATTCGCGGTCGCAACGGCCTGCGAGTACACGGCCGCGGAATCGGCCACCGAGGTGAACGGGTCGGCGCCACGCGAACCGCGCGTCACGTTCTGGTTGGGAGCGGCAGCCGCACGGACGGCTTCGGCATCGACGTCGGCGCGGTTCAGGCCGGCCACCGGCTTTTGAACGCCTTCGTAGGTTTCGGCTTGGGCGCCCGCGGCGGCCAGAAGGGAGAGAGCGGCAGCGGCGATGATTTGCGAGGTCTTCATTTCAGGTCCTTTGGAATTCGTCGGAGGTGGTTTCGAACCAGGCTCGCGGGATGGCTGGCCTGTGCGACGAAGTTTCCGGGCGAATGACCTCGGGAAATTACCTAGAAAAGAGACACCGCGTTTCCGGGATCGAAACAATGAAAAGCCGGGCTCATGCTTCTGCACGGCCCGGCTTGTCGCTTGCGCGATCTGGGCGATTACAGCCCGGCTTGACGCGTCGTCACGAAGCGCGGGTTCGAGAACTGCGCTGGAATCACGCTGCCGGCAAACGATTCGACGCGCACATTCTGGTTCGGCCTATGGGCATGGGCCACGGCTTCGGCGCGGACGGCGGCACGGTCACGCGCACTCACCAGAACCGTCGCGGGGCCCGAGGCATAGCCTTCGGCATACGGGTTTGCGCTGCGGGCGGCGACGACCGCCTGGGCGTTCACTTCGGCGCGGCTGTTGGCCGACACCAGCGAGTGCACGCCCTCATAGGTTTCGGCATGGGCACCTGCAGCGGCGAGAATCGAGAGGGCAGCGGCGGCGATGATCTTCGAGGTCTTCATTTCAATCTCCTTTGGTGGGTGTGGGATGAAGTCTGCGCTCAAAACTAGGTAAAAACCCTTGGGCATTTGAACCACCGCATTCACAGATTTGAAACAATGGAATCCGATGGACGGCCTGGACCTGCTGAAAACCTTTCGCGAAGTCGCCGAACGCGGCAGCTTCTCGCGCGCTGCCAGCAAGCTGGGCATGTCGAAGGCCAGCGTCAGCAAGTACGTCGCACAGCTCGAGACGCGCTTCGGGGTGCGGCTGCTGAATCGCTCGACCCGCTCCGTCAGCCTCACCGACGCCGGCCACCTGCTGCTCGAACGCAGCAAGCCGCTGATGGAAATGGTCGAGCTCACGCAGAGCGAGTTGCAGGAACACGCGGGCCATCCGCGCGGGCGGCTGCGCATCACGGCGCCGCATGGATTCGCCCAGAGCGAATTTCCGGGTCTCCTGGCTGATTTCATCAAGCGCTTTCCCGAGGTGCATGTGAGCCTGCACCTGAGCAACCGCGTGATCGATCTCGTCGAGGAAGGCGTGGACATCGCGCTCAGGCTGGGCCGCATCGGCGACGAGAACCTGATCGTGCGGCGCTTGCGCCAGATGGACCTGGTGCTGTGCGCCGCGCCGGCCTACTGGGCCCGGCGCGGCCTGCCGAAGAAGCCGGACGACATGCGCACACACGACGTGCTGACCTACTCGCTCGCTGGAGGTGCACCGCACCTGCCCTTCGAAGTCGACGGCCAGCCCTACGGCGTGCCGGTGCACAGTCGCATGGACGCCAACGATGCTGCACCGCTGATCGGCGCTGCGCTGGCCGGCCTCGGCGCAGTGTGCGTGCCGGCGATGATGGCGCGGCCCCAGATCGAGCACGGCTTGCTGGTGCCGGTGCTGCAGGCGTACATGCCGCGCGACCTGTGGCTCTACGCGGCCTACACGCAGCGCCGACACAACAGCGCCGCCTTGCGGGCGCTGCTGGATTTTCTCGAGGAGCGCGTCAAGCCATCGGTGCCCGCTGCAACAGCAGCCAAGCCCGGCAAACGAAGACGGCAGGCCGTCGCAGCCTGAGAGCGCCGGTTCAGCGCAGCCCGAACAACGCGGCCGCGTTGCCCCAGGCAATGCGCTGCGCCACCTCGGGCGGCAGGTCGCCGAGCCAGGTCCGGTAGCCGCGCATGATCTCGTCGTAGGCGCTCCAGCGCTGGTTGACCCAGGTGTCGGAGCCGACCAGGAAGCGCTCCGGGTACTTGAGGATCAGCGCACGCCACTCGGGGCACAGCGTGCCGCCGTCGCAGGTGAGGCCTGGCCGGTAGGAGAGCTCGCCCATCAGCAGCGGATAACGCTCCAGCAGCGCTTGGACGCGCGCGACCGGCGCGCCGCCGATGCCGGTGTGCGCCCAGATCAGCCGCAGCGCCCGCCCTTTCGACGGCGCATTCGCCATCAGCAGATCGATCGCCGCATCGTCCACGTGCGCCAGCACCGCGAGGCTCTTCTGTTCCGCCAGGACGATCAGCTTCTTCGCGACCGGCCCGTTGGCATTGGCGCTGTCGTAGAGGTGGAATTCGCCCAACCCCCGATAAGGTCCGCTCGCCGTGCCGCGTGCCAATTCGGCCTGCACCATCTCGTAGATGCTGTCGTCGCGGAACCAGTTGCCGTAGTCGTCGCGGTTGCGATAGAGCCGCACGAAGGGCACCACCGACACGCCGGCTTCGCGCGTTTCGCGCGCCGCCGCCAGCGTCTGGGTGCCGGCGTTGGGGCGCGAGTTGGCGATGATCGCCTTCACGCCGTTGCGCTGCATGCGCGCCAGTGCCTCGGCGGGCGGGTAAGGGCCGGCGTGGCCGTCCCAGGCTTCCTCGTTGTAGTGCAGGTGCGTGTCGAACAGCGGCCCGGCGAAGTCCGCCGCCTGCGCGACGCACGCGGCTGCCGCCAGCAAGGCCGGCACCCAACGCATCAGATGCCGCGCCACGCCGCGGCTCCGCTCAGCCGACGTGCTTGGCGAAGAAGGCCAGCGTGCGCTGCCGGGCCAGCTTGGCGGCCTCGGCGTTGTACGAGCCGCGCTGATCGCAGTTGAAGCCATGGCCTGCTTCGTACACATGCACCTCGACGTCGGCATGCGCCTTCTTGAAGTCCTCGATGGTATCGAGCGGAATCCAGTGGTCGTTGTTGCCGAAATGGACCAGCACCGGCACCTTGGGCTGGATCGCGCTTTCCTCCGGCGTCGTCATGCCGCCGCCGTAGTAGGGCGCCGCCGCCGCCAGCCCCGAAACCCCCGCGGAGGCGCGCCAGGTCAACAGGCCGCCCCAGCAATAGCCGACGATGCCGACCTTGCCGCCGCGTGCTGCGTACTCGACCGCGGCCTGGATGTCCTGCAGCACGCCCGGCGCAGGCAGCGCTTCGACGGCAGTCTTGAGCGCGAAGCCGGCCTTCATGTCATCTTCGCTGTAGCCGAGTTCGACGCCCGGCTTCACGCGATGAAAGGTCGAGGGCGAGACCGCCAGATAGCCGTCGGCCGCGTAGCCGTCGGCGACCGAACGGATGTGCGAATTGACGCCGAAGATCTCCGGCACAACGACGACGGCGCCCTTGGGCTTGCCCGAGGGCTCGGCCACGTAGGCGGGAAAGGTAAAGCCGTCTTTGGCGGTGAGATCGATGAATTGACCCATGTTCATGCTCCTGTGGTGGATGGTTGCTGATTCGATCGTTTCAATGCGCGTTCGAGGAAATCCAGGCGGTCCTGGCCCCAGAAGATCTCGCCGTCGAGCAGGTAGCTCGGCGCGCCGAACACCTTGGCATCGATGGCCTGCTGCGTGTAGTCCTCGTAACGCTCCTGGACTGTCTGGCTCTGCGATTGCTCGGCGCGTTTGGCCGGCAAGGCACATTCGTCGAGCAATGCGTCGAGCACTTTGGGGTCGGCGATGTTGCGCTCCTGCACCCAAACTGCGGCGAATACCGCGCCGCAGAGCTTCATTGCCGCCTCGATGCCGTCGTGGATGTCGACCGCGATGATGAGCTTGGCCGCATCGTCGGAAGCGACCGGAAAGAACTTGGGCTTGGGGTTCAGCGGCACGTCGAGATGGTGCGAGAAGCGCACCAGTTCCACCAGCCGGTAGGCCTGGCGCTGCGGTGCGCGCTTGCCGAGCGGCAGGCCGCCCGAGACCGGATACACGGCGCCGAGATCGACCGGCCGCACGCGCACGGTGGCGCCGGTGGACTTGGCGAGCGCGGCGAAGCGCGCATGCCCCAGATAGGTCCAGGGACTCTGGGGCGTGAAGTAATAGTCGATGCTGTGGGCCATGGGTCGCTCCCGATGATGTAATCCTGCGCACAGTTTTAACTGAGGCACGGCTTTCGTGCAGGAGGTGGGATTTGGACCAGGTGCTCTTGATTTCCGGCGGCAGCCGCGGCATCGGTGCCGCGACGGCCTTGCTGGCCGCGCGGCGCGGCTTTGCGGTGGCCGTCAACTATGCCAGCAACTCGCTGGCCGCCGACGAGGTGGTGCGCACGATCCTCGCCGCCGGCGGCCGTGCGATCAGCGTGCAGGCCGACGTCGGCGACGAAGCGCAGGTGGTCGCGATGTTCGAGAAGGTGGACGCCAGCTTCGGCCGGCTCACCGCGCTCGTCAACAGCGCCGGCGTGGTCGACATGCAGGCGCGGGTCGACCAGATGAGCGTGGCGCGGCTCGAGCGCATGCTGCGCATCAACGTGATCGGCAGCTTCCTCTGTGCCCGCGAGGCGGTGCGGCGCATGAGCACCCGGCATGGCGGCAACGGCGGTGCCATCGTCAACCTCTCGAGCGCCGCGGCACGCCTGGGTTCGCCGGGCCAGTACGTCGACTACGCGGCCAGCAAGGGCGCGATCGACAGCTTCACGATCGGGCTGGCCAAGGAAGTCGCCGACGAGGGCATCCGCGTCAACGCGGTCCGGCCGGGCCTGATCGACACCGAAATCCACGCCTCCGGCGGCCTGCCCGACCGCGCCGCCCAGCTCGCCCCGACCGTGCCGATGAAGCGCACCGGCAGTGCCGAAGAGGTCGCCAACGGGATCGTGTGGCTGCTGTCGCAAGAAGCGAGCTACGTGACTGGAACCTTCCTCGACGTGACAGGCGGAAGGTGATGGCCACCCCCGCGATGGACCTGGTCAAGCCGATGATCACGCTGCTGGCGATCGTGAATCCGCTGGCGATCGTGCCCTTCTTCATCCACTACACGCAGGGCTACACCGAGGCCCAGCGCAGGCGCACGGCGTGGGTGTCGGCCTTCAGCGCCTTCGTGGTCATCGCGGTCAGCGCGCTGCTCGGGCTCCAGCTGCTGGCCTTCTTCGGCATCTCGATCGCGAGCTTCCAGGTCGGCGGCGGCATGCTGCTTCTGATCAGCTCGCTCAGCATGCTCAACGCGCAGCCGGCCGAATCCAAGACCAACCAGGAAGAGATCCGCGCCGCCGAAGTGAAAGCCTCGCTGGGCGCCTCGATCGCGGTGGTGCCGCTGACCATTCCACTCCTGACCGGCCCGGCCACCATGTCGACCGTGGTCATCTATGCCGAGAAGACGCAGCACATCTGGGAGCTCGCGGTGCTGGTCGGCTACGGCATGGTCATCGGGCTGGCGACCGGCATCACCTTCTCGCTGGCCGAGCCGATTGCGCGCGTGCTCGGCAAGACCGGCATCAACGTGATGACGCGCCTGATGGGGCTGATCCTCGCGGCGCTGTCGGTCGAGGTGATGGCCGACGGCCTCAGCACCTTGTTTCCGGCGCTCGCGCGCACGCACTGAGCGCTGCTATCGGGCGACCAGTTCGACGATGCGCGGCGCGACGACGCCGGCCTCGATTCGCAGCTCCGCCGCCGAGATCGGCAACCGGAAGCGGCGCGGGCCGGCGCTGCCGGGGTTGATGTAGAGCACGCCGCCGCGCTCTTCGGCCAGGGGACGATGGGAATGCCCGGACACCACCACGCGCACGCCGGCGGCGACGGGATCGATGTCGAGCTGCGCGAGATCGTGGATTGCATAGAGGCGCAGCCCGTCGAGTTCGACCAGCGCGGTCTCGGGCACCGCGTCGGCCCAGGCGACCTGATCGTTGTTGCCGCGCACCACGGTCAGCGGCGCGATGGCGGCCAGCGCTTCGAGGATGCGCGCATCGCCGATGTCGCCGCCGTGCACGATGTGCTCGCAGCCTTGCAGGAAGGCCAGGGCCTCGGGTCGCAGCAACCCGTGCGTGTCGGAGATCAGACCGATGCGGCGCATGGGGCCGGCCCTGGTCAACGCGGCTGGTCCACCCAGGCGACGACTTCGGCCACCACCGCATCGCTGGCCGCTGCCAGCGCCTTGACGCCGCCCGGGGCATCGGCGCTCGGGGCGGCTTGGCGCGCCACGAAGCTGCGCTGCGCCAGCACCTGGTCGCCGCCCGTGCTGCGCCGGACCAGCGTGGCGCGCAGGCGCACCAGGCCGATGCTGCTGGCGGGCGACTCGAAATAGTGACTGAACTCGTCGAGCGAGATGCGCAGCGTGTCGGGCACCTTGCCCTCCGAACGGGCGATGGTCGCACTCTCCTCCGGCTCCAGCACCGTGCGGCGCGCTGCGAGTCCGTCGCGCAAGCGCTGGCGCAGCAGCTGCGCCGGCGCGAGGCTCCAGCGCGCCTGGCCGTAGGGCCGCAGTTCGTTCGCGTCGGCGTAGCCCAGTCGGTACAGCAGCTGCGTGCCCTCGAGGCGCGAACTGGCGTCGATCTCGGCCAGCGCGATCGTCGGCAACGCGGCCGGGTTGGCGGGCGCCGCGGCGGGGAGGGTGAGGCCCGGCCCGAAGTCGTAGAGCGTGGCGCGGCCGGGCTTGTCGGGCAAGGCGCCGCAACCCGCCGCAAGCAGCACGGCCGCGACGGCCCCGAGGCACGTGACGCATCGTGCGAGCGCCGCGATGTTCTGGAAGGCGTGGTTCATGGTCATCACAGTCAAGGACGCGCCGGCGCGGCGGACGGGGCGGAAAAGCCGGGCTCGCCCGGCCCCGCGATCACGCCGCCATTGCCGAACAGGAGCGATTGCGGGTTGTCGTTGATGCCGTCGGCCGCGCGGCCCAGGCGGCGCACCGCGCGCGAGGTGTCGTCGGCGACGCGGTTGACGCGCGGCAGCGTCGCGCTGTTGAACGAATCGACCGCCTGCGACAAGGCCTTGGTGCCGTCGCCCAGCCGGTCGATCGGCCCGTCCTTGGCGTTCAGCCGGCCCACCGTGTTGTTGAAGTTGTTGGCCACGCGCGAAACATCGCCGGCCGCGGTCTTCACGGTGACCATGGTTTCCTTGGTGCGTTCCACCAGCGGCGGCAGCGCGGCCAGCGCCGGATTGAGCCCGGTCTTCACGGTGTTGTCGAGCGAACGCGTGAGCTGGTTGGCGCTGGCCGAAGCCTGCGCGATGTTCTCCAGTGCGTCTGCGATGCGCTTCTGGTTGGCATCGCCCAGGAGGACGTTGGCCTTCTTCGTCACCTCCTCGATCTGGTTGATGATGGCCTCGCCGCGGTCCTGCAGCTGCGCCAGCACCGAGGGCTTGAGCGGAATGCGCGGCGGAACCTCGTCGTTGGGCACCAATGCCACCTGCGATTCGCCCTTGTCGTCGATCGCAATGAAGGCCAGGCCGGTCACGCCCTGGTAGCTCAGCGTGGCATAGCTCGAGGTCGTGAGCGGCACCCGTTCGTCGACCGTGATGCGCACGCGCACATTGCCTTTCACCTTGGGATCGAAGTCGATCGAGGCAACCTTGCCGACGGCGATGCCGCGGTAGCGCACCATGGCCTGCGGCTGCAGGCCGCTCACCGCGTCGCGCGTGGAGAGCTCGTAGATGTTGCGCACCGTGTTGTCGCGCGTGAGCCAGATCACCAGGGCGACGAGCACGGCGACCAGGCCGAGCACGAAGGCGCCGGCGGCGATGGCATGGGCCTTGTTTTCCATGGCAGCTACCTTTCAGTGGAGGGGGCCCGGCTCGCGCCGGAAGACCCCGAGACGGTCGGCGGAGGCGCGCCTTCGTGGAGGGCTTCCATGGCGCGCTGGCCGCGGCCGCCGAGAAAGTATTCGTGGATGAAGGGGTGTGGATAGGCGATCACGTCGCGCGCGGTGCCGGCGACGATCACGCGCTGGTCGGCCAGTACCGCGATGCGGGTGCTGAGGTCGAACAGCGTGTCGAGATCGTGTGTGACCATCACCACGGTCAGCCCCAGCTCGCGGTGCAGGCTGCGCAGCAGATCGCAGAAGTCGTCGGCGCTCTCCGGGTCCAGTCCCGCGGTGGGTTCGTCGAGCAGCAGCAGCGGCGGATCCATGATCAGCGCGCGCGCCAGCGCCACGCGCTTGATCATGCCGCCCGACAGATCGGACGGGCTCTTGGTCGCATGCTGCGGCTCGAGCCCGACCATCTGCAGCTTGACCAGCGCAGCATCGCGAATGAGATCGGCGGGCAGGAGCTTGAGTTCGCGCAGCGGGAAGGCGATGTTGTCGAGCACGCTGAAGGCCGAGAACAGCGCGCCGTGCTGGAACAGCATGCCGACATGGGCGGCGCCCATCGCGCTGAGCCGGCCGGGCGGCTGGCCGAGCACCGTGACCTCGCCCTTCGTTGGATGTTCCAGCCCGAGGATCTGGCGCAGCAGCACAGTCTTGCCGGTGCCCGAGCCGCCCACCAGCGACAGCACCTCGCCATGCCGGATCGTGAGGTCGAGATCGCGATGCACCACCTGATCGCCTTCGGGCGACTCGAACACCGTCCAGAGCTTGCGGATTTCCACGACGTTGGCGGTATCGGAATCCGGCCCGGAGCTGGCGTTCATGCCCTGAACCCCACGCCCCTGAACAGCACGGCGAACAGCGCATCGACCAGGATCACGACGGTGATCGAAGCCACCACCGACGACGTGGTGCCGCGGCCGAGGCTTTCGGTGTTGGGCTTGACCTTCATGCCGTAGTAGCAGCCGATCAGCGCGATGAGAACGCCGAACACCGCCGACTTGGACATCGCGAGCCAGAGGTTGGTCAGCGGCACAGCGCGCGGCAGCGCGCTCATGAAATAGGCGGGCGAGATGTCGAGCGTGAGGTCGGCCGCGATCATGCCGCCGGCCAGCGCCGCCATCGAGGTCCACATGCTGATCAGCGGCATCGCGATCGCCAGCGCCAGCACACGCGGCATCACGAGCCGGAAGCCGTGCGGTATGCCCATCACGCGCATGGCGTCGAGCTCCTCGGTCACGCGCATGACGCCGATCTGCGCGGTGATGGCCGAGCCCGAGCGCCCGGCGATCAGCACCGCGGCGAGCACCGGCCCGAGCTCGCGGATCAGCGACAGGCCGAGGATGTTGACGATGAAGGCCTCGCCGCCGTACTGGCGCAGCTGCTGCGAAGTGAGGTAGGCCAGGACCACGCCGATCAACAGGCCCACCAGCGCCGTGATCGGCAGCGAAGTGGCGCCGAACTGGTAGAGATGGCCCGAGAAGTCGCGCCACGGCCCGCGGTGCGGCGCGCGCAGCAAGGTGCCGATGTCCAGCGTGAGCTGGCCGATGAGACGCAGGAAATCGCGCGCCACGAACATGATGCGCGGGCCGTTGTGGGCAAAGTTCCTCAGGTGCTCCGACAACGTCTTGCCGGGCTCGGCCGGCGCGCTGCAGGTGTATTGCGCCACCTGGTCCAGCACGGCCTTGTGCTGCGAATCCATCTCGAGCTGCGCCGGCCAGGCCTGGCGCCAGTGGTTCCACAGCAGCTGGGCGCCGATGTGGTCGAGCTGGTCGATGGGGCGCAGATCCCAGGCCCGGTCGTCCTTCGCCGGCATGCCCTTGAGGTTGTCCGACAGCGCGTTCCACGTGCGCGGCGAAGACATCGCGAGCGCGGTCCAGCGTCCGCTGGCGATCGCCCAGTTGCGGCCCTCCTCGTCGCGCTCTTCGACGCGCGGGAGCGCGTTGTCTGCGTCTTGCGCGTCGGCGGGCGGCAGCGAAGCGGTCGGCATGGAGCGGGTGGTGGGTTCTGGATGGCGAAGGACGCAACATCGTAACCGCGCAGGTTGTCGCCCCGAAGGCCGAACGGCGCGCCCGGGCGTAGTCCGTCGCGCAATGCGCGGGGCTTTGCCACAATCGCCCCTCCGACAAGAAACGTCCAGAGACAAGACAAGGCGCGAATGAGCGACACCACCTTCGACTACATCGTCATCGGCGCCGGCACTGCCGGCGCGCTGATGGCCAACCGCCTCAGCGCGGACAAGCAATGCCGGGTGCTGCTGATCGAGGCCGGTCGCAAGGACGACTACCACTGGATTCACATCCCGGTGGGCTATCTCTACTGCATCGGCAATCCGCGCACCGACTGGCTCTACAGCACCGAGCCCGATGCCGGCCTCAACGGCCGCACGCTGCGCTATCCGCGCGGCAAGACGCTGGGCGGCTCGTCCAGCATCAACGGGATGATCTACATGCGCGGCCAGTCGCGCGACTACGACCAGTGGGCCGCGCTCACCGGCGACGACGAGTGGCGCTGGGACAAGGTGCTGCCTGCGTTCAAGAAGCACGAGGACTACTACCTCGGCGCCGACGACCTGCACGGCGCCGGCGGCGAATGGCGCGTCGAGAAGCAGCGTTTGCGCTGGGACATCCTCGATGCCTTCGCCGCCGCCGCGGTGGAGGCCGGCGTGCCGCACAGCACCGATTTCAACCGCGGCAGCAACGAGGGCGTCGGCTACTTCCAGGTCAACCAGAAGAACGGCTGGCGCTGGAACACGGCCAAGGCCTTCCTGCGCCCGACCTGCTACGGCCGCCCGAACTTCGAGCTGTGGACCGGCGCCCAGGTCTCGCGGCTTGTGATCGAGACCCAGCCCGATGGCAGCCCGCGTTGCACCGGCGTCCAGGCGTGGGATGGTCACGAACTGGTGCTGGCCCACGCCACCCGCGAAGTGATCCTGTGCGCGGGCAGCATCGGCTCGCCGCAGATCCTGCAGCTTTCGGGCATCGGTCCGGCCGAGCTGCTTCGCGGGCACGGCATCGATGTCGTGCTCGACGCGCCGGGCGTCGGCGCCAACCTGCAGGATCACCTGCAGATCCGCGCGGTCTACAAGATCAAGGACGCGCCCACGCTCAACGTGCTGGCCTCTTCGATGGTTGGCAAGGCGAAGATCGGCCTCGAGTACCTGCTGAAGCGCAGCGGTCCGATGAGCATGGCTCCCTCGCAGCTCGGCGCCTTCACGCGCAGTTCGCCCGCGCACGAATGGCCGAACCTCGAATACCACGTGCAGCCGCTCTCACTCGATGCCTTCGGCGAGCCGCTGCACAGTTTTCCGGCCTTCACCGCGAGCGTATGCAACCTGAATCCGACCAGCCGGGGCTCGGTACGCATCAAGAGCCATCGCTTCGAAGACGCGCCCGCGATCGCGCCCAACTACCTCAGCACCGACGAAGACCGCAAGGTGGCGGCCGATTCGCTGCGCGTCACGCGCAGGATCGCCGCCCAGCCGGCGCTCGCGAAATACGCGCCCGAAGAATGGAAGCCGGGCGTCCAGTACCAAAGCGACGAGGAACTCGCGCGCCTGGCCGGCGACATCGCGACCACCATCTTCCATCCGGTCGGCACCACGAAGATGGGCGCCGACGGCGACCCGATGGCGGTGCTCGACTCGAGGCTGCGCGTGCACGGCATCGCCGGCTTGCGCGTGGTCGATGCCGGCGCGATGCCGATCATCACGAGCGGCAACACCAACAGCCCGACCTTGATGATGGCGGAGAAGGCGGCCGGCTGGATTCGCGAGGCAGCGCGCTGATCTTCAGCGCTCTATGGTCTTGTTCCAGCGCGCGTTCCACGCCGGCCGATTGGCGTTGATGCTGTCCCAGTCGATGGTCACCGCGTTCTTCATCCACTTGTTGATATCAGCCACCTGCGCCGCACCCTCGCCCACTGCGGGCGCCTTCGGGTTGGTCGGGATCTGGCTGCCGAACTGAAGCACGTTGGCCTGCGCCAGCGGGCTCAGCAGGAACTCGGCCAGCTTCTGCGACAGCTCGGGTTCGCTGTTGTTGGCGATCACGCACTGCCCCACCATCAGCACCACCGAGCCCTCCTTCGGCTGCGCGTATTCCACCGGAATGCCCTTGACCTTGAGCGCGGCCACCGCGGTGGGCGTGAGCGGGAACAGCGCGGCCTCGCCGGTCTGCACCATCTCCGAGATCTTGGCCGAGCTCGGGATGTACTCGAGCACATTGGGGCCGATGGTGGTGGGCCAGGCCTTGAAGCCGGGTTCCACGTTCTTGTCGTTGCCGCCCTGGATGCGGTTGAACATCAGGAAGCCGTGCAGGCCGAAGGACGACGACGACATCGACTGGAACACCACCTTGCCCTTGAACTTGGGGTCGGCCAGGTCCATCCACGAGGTGGGCGCCGCCCAGCCCTTTTCAGCGAACATCTTCTTGTTGTAGGCCAGCCCGGTCATGCCCAGGCTGACGCCGCTGGCCATGTCGTCCTTGAAGCGGGCCGCCGGGTAGATGTCGTGGAGCGCGGCGCTCGGGCGCTGCTTCTGGCACAGCCCCATGCCGATGGCGCGCACCATGATGCCGTCGTCCAGGAACATCACGTGCAGCTGCGGCTTGTCCTTGTTGGCCTGCGCCTTGGCCAGGATGTCGGAGGACGTGCCGGGCACCACCACCACCTTGACGCCGTTGGCCTTCTCGAAGGCCGGGAATACGTACTGCGTGTACGCCTTCTCCATCGTGCCGCCGTTCATGCCGATGTACAGCGTCTTGGTCTGGGCGCTGGCCGCGCCGCTGCCGGCCAGCGCCGCGGCGGCGGCCACGGCGAGGAGTGCACGGCGAGGGAGGTGGGATTGGCGAGAACGGGACATGGTGTGTTCCTTTTTGCGGGTGGGGGGTGAGGGAGACTTCAATGCGCCGTTGCAGGCACGGCGGCTTCGACGGGAAGAAAACGTTCGATGGCAAAGGCCTCGATCGGCGTGCTGCTGCGCCCATCGCGCGCCAGCTCGGCCAGCACTTCGCCCACGGCCGGCCCGATCTGGAAGCCGGCGCCGGCAAAGCCGAAGCCGTGAATCAGGCCCGGCGTGGTCGCGCTCGGTCCCAGCACCGGCTGGCGATCGGGCAGGTAGCCTTCGGTGCCGCTCCAGGTGCGGATGAGACTGGCGTTGCGCAGCACAGGCAGCAGCTCGATCGCCTGCACCGACAGCGCGGCGATCGCGGCGCGCCCGGAGCGCGCGCGGTCGGCGTCGAGCGCGACGCCGGCGCCGCCGCCCAGCACCAGGTTGCCGCGCTTCACCTGGCGGCAGTAGACGCCGCCGCCTTCCACGCCCAGGCTCCAGTCCATGAAGTACGGCAGCGGCTCGGTGACCGCCATCGCCGGATGGCCGGACTGCAGCGGCACCGTCTCGCCGAACTGGCTGGCGATGGCGCCGGCCCAGGCGCCGGCGCAATTGAGCATCACGGGTGCGCGCACTTCCAGCGCATTGCCCGAACGCAGCGTGAAGTGTTCGCCGTCGTGCGCCACCTCGTCGAGCGGCGTGCGCTCGAAGATCCGGGCCCCCGCGCGCTGCGCTGCCAGCGCGAAGGCCGGCGACACCAGGCGCGGATTGGCCTGCCCGTCTTCCGCGCACAGCGAACCGCCGACCGCACGGCCGCCGAGCCACGGGCAGCGCTCGCGCAGGCGCGGGCCCGACAGCAACTCGATGCCGAGGTCGAAATCGCGACTGGCATCGCGGTAGTGCTCGAGCGATGCCAGGTCGGCCTCGCTGCGCGCAATCTTGAAATGGCCGGAGCGCAGGTACTCGCCGTCGGTGCCGATCAGTTCCGGCAGCCGGCCCCAGATGCGATGCGCCCGCTGCGCCAGCGGCAGCTGGTTGAGCGGCCGACCCTGGCGCCGCACGCCGCCATAGTTGACGCCGCTGGAACGCGAGCCGCAGAGGTCGCGCTCCAGCAGCGCCACCTCCAGCCCCATGCGCCGCAGCGCCAACGCGGCAGCGGCACCGACGATGCCGCCGCCGACGATGGCGACGTCGGTCTTCAGTTGCAGCTTCATGCGCTCGCTCCTTCGGCGGACACGCTCGCCAGCTGGATCGGGATCGGCTTGATCGGCGACTGCCCGCGCAGCCGGCCCACCTGCTGCAGCGGCTGGCCGGTCGCATGCGCGAGGATCTCGGCCGCCGCGACGCCGCACATGCGACCCTGGCAGCGGCCCATGCCGACGCGGGACAGCGCCTTGAGGCGGTTCATCTCGTCGGCGCCGCTCGCTCGCACGGTGTGGCGCAGCTCACCGGCCGTGACGTTCTCGCAGCGGCACACGACCAGTTCGTCGGGCGCGCGGGCGGCCCAGTCCTGCGGGAACGGAAAGGCGCGCTCCATGCCGGCGCGAAAGACCGTGAGCTTGTCGAGCTTGCGTTCCAGCGCCTGCGCGCGCGTGGCATCCACCTTCACGCCGTGGTCGGCCAAAAGCGCCAGCGCCGCGCGCTCGCCCGCCCACTCGGCGGCATCGGCACCCATGATGCCGGCGCCGTCGCCGGCCAGGTAGACGCCCGCCACGCTGGAGCGGCCGGCCGCGTCCCGCTCCGGCAGGTGCGCGCGATGCAGCGGCGCGAAGGCGAAGCGGCAGCCCAGCAGATCGGCCAGCTGCGTCTCGGAACGCAAGGCGTAGCCGAAGCCGACGGCATCGCATTCGAGCGTGTGTTCGCGGCCGTTCTCGTGCCACGCGACCGCGCTCACGCGTGCATCGCCCAGCACCCGCAGCGGTCGCACACCGCCGTGCAGCGCCACGCCATGGGCACGCAGCCAGGCCACGTAATAGAGCCCTTTGAGGAACACGGCTGGCTGCGAGAGCATCGCCGGCACGGCCGCGAACTGGTCGGCGAAGCGTGCAGTGTCCAGCACGGCCGCCACCTCGACCCCGGCCTTCGCGTACTGACAGGCCACGAGATACAGCAGCGGACCAGTGCCCATGAACACCACGCGCCGGCCGATCGCGCAGCCCTGAAACTTGAGCGCCACCTGCGCGCCGCCGAGGGTGTAGACGCCGGGCAGCGTCCAGCCGGGCACCGGCAGCACGCGGTCGGTCGCGCCGGTGGCCACGATGAGCTGGCGATAGGACACGCTGCGCGTCGTGCGTGTCGGACCGTGCAGCACGTCGAGCTGGCCGCCCTGCGCGTTCCACACCAGGCTGTCGGGGCGGTAGTCGATGCGCTCCTGCAGCCCGTCCACCGCGGCATGCAAGGCGGTGGCGCGCGCCGCCTCGAAGCCGTACAGGGTCTTCGGCGAACGCTCGAAGTTCGCCGGCGGACGCCGATAGATCTGGCCGCCGGCGCGCCCCGCCTCGTCGATCAGCACCGGCCGCAGGCCGTGCGCGACGAGCGCCTGCGCAGCGCGCACGCCGGCCGGCCCGGCGCCCACGACCACGGGTTGCAAGGACGTATTCGCCGTCATGCGCGCTCCCCGCCGGTGACAAGCGCCATGCCGGGCTCGATGAAGGTCGAGCAGGCGCGCAGCCGCCCGCCATCGTCCGTCAGGATCCAGCAGTCCTGGCAGGCGCCCATCATGCAGAAGCCGGCCCGCGGCGCGTCGCTGAACTCGTTGCGGCGCAGCTGGCTGCCCTGGGTCAGCACGGCGGTCAGCACCGTGTCGCCGGCCATCGCGTGCGCCGGCTGCCCGTCGAGCGTGAAGGCCACGGGGGCGCGACCGGACTCGGCCACGCGGTGCAGCAAAGGCTTGGCGAAACCGCTCATCGCCGCCCCACCAGCACGCGGTCCAGGCCGTAGACGCGGTCGAGCAGCACCATCGCGAACGCCGTCACCGCGACCATCAGCGCCGACACCGCCGCCATCAGCGGATCGATGGATTCGGTGGCGTACATGTACATGCGCACCGGCAGCGTCACCGTGCTGGGCGCGGTCACGAAGATCGACATGGTCACCTCGTCGAAGCTGTTGATGAAGGCCAGCATCCAGCCGCCGGTCACGCCCGGCAGGATCATCGGCAGCGTGATGCGCTTGAACACGGTGGCCTGGCTGGCACCGAGCGAAAGCGCGGCCTGCTCGGCGCTGCGGTCGAAGCCGACCAGCGCGGCCACCACCAGCCGCAGCGTGTAGGGCGTGACGATCAGCGCATGCGCCATCACCAGCCAGCCGAAGCTGCCGGTGCCGCCGATCAGCGCGAACAGGCGCAGCAGCGCCACGCCCAGCACCAGGTGCGGGATGATCAGCGGCGAGAGGAACAGCCCGTTGAGGAAGTCGCGCCCGGCGAAGTCGTAGCGCGTGATCGCCATGCCGGCCGGCACCGCCAGCACCGTCGCGAGCGTGGCCGAGGCCAGCGCCAGCCACAGGCTGTTCCAGAACGACTGCATGAAGTCGGGATGCGCGAACACCGCCTCGAACCAGCGCAGCGAGAAGTGCGTGGTCGGGATGGTGAGCGTGTTCTCCGGCGTGAAGGCGACGATGCAAACCACCAGCAGCGGCGCCAGCATGAAGGCGATGACGAGCGCGTTGAACGCGAGCGCGAGAGGTCCGTTCTTGCTCATCGTCCTTACCCCAGCGACTTTTTATAGCGGCCTTCGACCAGCCGGTTGTAGCTCAGCATGACGACCAGGTTGGCCGCCAGCAGCGTGAGCGCGATGGCCGCACCGAGCGGCCAGTTGAGCTCGTGCAGGTACTCGTCGTAGACCACGGTCGCGACCATCTTGAGGCGCCGCCCGCCGAGCAGGCCGGGGATGGCGAAGGAGCTGGCCGACAGGCCGAACACGATCAGGCTGCCCGACAGGATGCCCGGCATCACCTGCGGCAGCACGACGCGTCGCAGGGTGGTGAAGTGCGAGGCCTTGAGCGACAGCGCCGCGTTCTCCACACCCGGGTCCAGCTTCTGCAGCGAGGTCCAGACCGGAATCACCATGAAGGGCAGCATCACGTGAACCAGCGCGATCACCACCGCGGTCTCGGTGTAGAGCATCTTCACCGGGCCGAGGCCAACCAGCCGCAGCAGCCCGTTGACCAGCCCTTCGGGGCCGAGCAGCATGCTCCAGCCGAAGGCCCGCACCACCACCGACACCAGCAGCGGTGCCAGCACCACCAGCAGCAGCACTGAGCGCCACGGGTTGCGCATGCGGCTCAGCACGTAGGCCTCGGGCGTGCCCACCGCGACGCAGATCAGCGCGACCAGGCCCGAGATCCAGAAGGTGCGCCAGAAGATGCCGTGGTAGTAGGAGTCGGTAAAGACGTGCGTGTAGTGCTCCAGCGTGAATTCGCCCGCCTTGGGCCCGCTGGCCGGGTCGTAGACGTTGAAGGACAGCACCGCCGTCAGCACCAGCGGCACCAGCAGCAGCGCGGCGAACAGCAGCAGCGCCGGCCCGGACAGCCACCAGGGCGTGGCCCTCTTCTTCATGCGGCCACCTGTTCGACCGCAGCGACCTCTTCGGCAGGCAGCAGGCGCGTGCAGTGGTCGGGCCAGGCGATGCCGGCCGCGTGGCCTTCGTCGAGCGAGGGCCGGCCGTCGTTCGGCGACAGCACCATCAGCTCCCCGACCGGCGTCGTCATCGCGTAGAGCCACTGGCTGCCGAGGAAGAAGCGCTCGCGCACCGTGCCGTCGAAGCGGCCGCGGCCTGCTTCCACCAGCTGCAGCTTCTCGGGCCGCACGCTGAGCAGCACCTGCGCACCGGCCTTGAAGCCGGTGTCGTCGACGTCGACCGAAAGCGGCCCCAGGTCGACGCAGGTGCGCGTTCCGCTCGCCGCCACGCACCCGGTCAGCAGGTTGGCCTTGCCCACGAAGGTCGAGATGAAACGGGTGCTGGGATGTTCGTAGACCCGGTGCGGGTGATCGATCTGCGTGGCGCGGCCGCCTTCCATCACCACCACGCGGTCGCTGATGGACATGGCCTCGCTCTGGTCGTGCGTGACCATCACTGTCGTGGTGCCGACCTTGCGCTGGATCTGGCGCAGTTCGAACTGCATTTCCTCGCGCAGCTTGGCGTCGAGATTGGACAAGGGCTCGTCCAGCAGCAGCACCGGCGGCTCGATCACCAGCGCGCGGGCCAGCGCCACGCGCTGGCGCTGGCCGCCCGAGAGTTCGCGCGGGTAGCGCGTGGCGTGAGGCTCCAGATGCACCAGGGCCAGCGCCTGCGCGACGCGCTCGCGCCGCTCGGCCTTCGGCATCTTGCGCATCTCCAGGCCGAAGCTCACGTTGTCGGCCACCGTCATGTGCGGGAACAGCGCATAGGTCTGGAACACGATGCCCAGGCCGCGCGTGTTGGCCTTGGCGTGCGTGATGTCGCGCCCGGCCAGTTCGATGCGGCCGCTGCTCACCGCCTCGAAGCCCGCCACCATCTGCAGCGTCGTGGTCTTGCCGCAGCCCGAGGGCCCCAGCAGCGAAACGAATTCGCCTTTCTCCACCGTGAGGCTCATGGCCGATACGGCGCAGGTGCTGCCGTAGAACTTGGTCACGTCGCTGAGCTTGAGGAATGACATGAAGCGCCTTTCGTGGGGTTGCGCACACCGATGGGGCGGCAACTGAAGTCTTCGTCGAATCAATTCACTCTATTGCAACGAACGAGCCAGACAGCACAGGGTATTTCATTAATCAGAATCTTTTTCTTATTTATTCCATTGAATGAAATTTATGGCCTAAACTGACGGCACAGAATTCCACCGGACAAGGCATGAGCATCCCTTCCCCTTCCACCAGCGGCGTGCCGCGCGTCTTCGCGGTGATCCGTGCGCTCGGCGCGGTCCAGTCCGAAGGCGGCCGCGTGACCCAGATCGCACGCGCCGTGGGCCTGACCCAGGCCACGACGCACCGCCTGCTGCAGTCGCTAGCGGCCGAGGGCATGGTCGAGCAGGACGCGCGCACCAAGCTGTACCGGCTCGGCATCGACTTCTTCGCGCTGGCGGCCAAGGCCGGCAATCCCGGCGACCTGCGCACCCTGTGCCGTCCCGTGCTGCTGCGCCTGTGCGCGAGCCTGGGCGACAGCATCTTTCTCCTGGCGCGCAGCGGCTTCGATGCGGTTTGTCTCGACCGCAGCGAAGGTCCGTTTCCGATCCGCTCCTTCACCGGCGATGTCGGCGGACGCATCGCGCTGGGCGTCGGCCAGGGCGCGCTGGCGATCCTGGCCTTCCTGCCCGAGGCCGAGCGCGAGGAGGTCATCCGCTTCAACCTGTCGCGGGTGCGCGAGTACGGCGTGTACGACGAGGTCTATCTGCGAACGGAAATCGAGCGCGTGCGCCAAGCCGGCTACGCGGGCCGCAACACCGGCTTGCTCGAAGGCATGGCCGGCGTCGCCGTGCCCATCTGCGACCGCGAGGGCCGCGCCGTGGCCGCACTGAGCGTGGGCACCATCGCCGACCGGCTCAACGCCGACCGCATGCCCACGGTGGTGGAACTGCTCAAGCGCGAGGCCGCGGCCATCGGCCCGAAGATCAACCCTTTCGACGCGACGCTGCGCCGGCCCTTGCAGAGCCTGGCAAGCTCGCCGGCGGCGCAACGGATCGAGCGGCCTCCGGAGCCTGGTTCGACGTGAGGGCGGCCACACGGCTCTGCCCGACGATCCAGTCGCGGAAGGCCTGCAGCAAGGGCGCCTGCGCGCGCGACTCGGGATACACGAGGTAGTAGGCGTCCGAACTCGTCAGCGCCTGCGGGAACAACACGACCAGCGCGCCGGAGGCGATCTCGGCCTCGACCAGAAAACTCGGCAAGAGCGCCGCTCCCAGCCCCGACACCGCTGCCTGGGCGATCATCGCGAACTGCTCGAAGCGCGGCCCGCGCAGCGCCTGCGCCGCACTGCCGCCGGTTTGCTCGAACCACTCGGCCCACTGTGTCGGCCGGGTGCTCTGCTGCAGCAGCACGACCGAGGCCAGGTCCTGCAGCCGATGAATGCCGTGCTGCCGCCGATAGGAAGGACTGCAGACAGGCACCACCTCTTCCTGCATCAGGTACTCGCAGGCCGCACCCGCCCAATGCGGCGCGCCGAAATGGATGGCCGCGTCGAAGGGCTCCTGGGCGAAATCGAAGGGCTCGGAGCGGGCCGCGAAGTTCACCGTGACCTCCGGATGGCGTGCCGCGAAATCGGGAAGGCGAGGAATCAGCCAGCGCGTGCCCAGCGTGGGCAGCACCGCCAGGTTGAGCAGCCCCCCGCCGCCGGAGAGCGCCATGACCTTCTGCGTGGCGCCGGAGAACTGTTGCAGCGCGCTCCGCACGTCGGCCGCATAGACGCGACCCGCATCGGTCAGCACCACGCGCTGGCGCACGCGGTGAAACAGGGCCACGCCCAGCTGGGCTTCGAGCTGGCGGATCTGGCGCGACACCGCGCTCTGCGTCAGGTGCAGTTCATCGGCCGCGCGCGAAACGCTGGCATGGCGCGCGGCCGCCTCGAAGGCCAGCAGGTCTGCGATCGGCGGCAGGAAGGTCTTGCGAAGCGTGGTCATGCGATGGAGGAATGATCTGGCAGGACGCTAGCGTAATCCCGCGGCCGGAATTCATTCCGTTTGAGCATCAAGTCTTTCCGATTTTTTGCTATGCAAGCGCGCCGGCGTGGCGGATATTGATGCCCTCTTGTTCTCGAACGCGAATCCCATGCCGCAAGCAACCGCCTCCTCCGTCGCCACCGAAGTCGATCAACTGCTGCAGCGCCTGGGCGTGCCGCGCAGCGCCTACACCGGCGGCGACCTGCCGGTGCGCTCCCCGATCACCGGCGAATCGATCGGCGCCGTGCCGCAGACCACGCCATCCGAAGCCACGGAGGCCATCGGCCGCGCGCATGCGGCCTATCTGGCCTGGCGCAGCGTCCCGGCGCCGCGCCGCGGCGAGCTGGTGCGCTTGCTGGGCGAGGAGCTGCGCGCCGCCAAGGCCGACCTGGGCCGGCTGGTCACGCTGGAGGCCGGCAAGATCCCGTCCGAGGGCGCGGGCGAGGTGCAGGAGATGATCGACATCTGCGACTTCGCCGTCGGCCTGTCGCGCCAGCTCTACGGCCTGACGCTGGCCACCGAGCGCGCCGAGCACCGGATGATGGAGACCTGGCATCCGCTGGGCGTGTGCGGCGTGATCTCGGCCTTCAATTTCCCGGTGGCCGTGTGGTCCTGGAACGCCACGCTGGCGCTGGTCTGCGGCGACGCGGTGGTGTGGAAGCCGTCCGAGAAGACACCGCTCACCGCGCTCGCCACGCACGCGATCGCGCAGCGCGCGCTGGCGCGTTTCGGCGACGCGCCCGAGGGCCTGCTGGCACTGCTGGTCGGCCAGCGCGACGTCGGCGAGGTGCTGGTGGACGACCACCGCGTGGCGGTGCTCTCCGCCACCGGTTCCACCGCCATGGGGCGCCAGGTCGCGCCGCGGCTGGCGGCGCGTTTCGCCCGCGCGATCCTGGAGCTGGGCGGCAACAACGCCGCCATCGTCACCCCCTCGGCCGACCTCGATCTGACGCTGCGCGCCATCGCCTTCTCTGCGATGGGCACGGCCGGACAGCGCTGCACCACGCTGCGCCGCCTGTTCGTGCACGACAGCGTGTACGACACGCTGGTGCCGCGCCTCGCCAAGGTCTACGCCGGCGTGCAGGTGGGCGATCCGCGCACGCCGGGCACGCTGGTGGGTCCGCTGATCGACCGCGCCGCCTTCGACGGCATGCAGAAGGCGCTGCATGAAAGCCGCGACGCCGGCGCCACGGTGCACGGCGGCCGCCGCGTGGACGGGATCGCCGGCGACGGCGCCTTCTACGTGCGTCCGGCGCTGGTGGAATTGCGCGCCCATGCCGGCCCGGTGCTGCGCGAGACCTTCGCGCCCATCCTGTACGTGGTGCGCTACCAGTCGCTCGACGACGCGATCCGCTGGCACAACGAGGTCGGCGCGGGCCTGTCGTCTTCGATCTTCACCTTGAACGTGCGCGAGGCCGAGCGCTTCATGTCGAGCGCGGGCTCGGACTGCGGCATCGCCAACGTCAACATCGGCCCGAGCGGCGCCGAGATCGGCGGTGCCTTCGGCGGCGAGAAGGAAACCGGCGGCGGCCGCGAGGCCGGCTCCGACAGCTGGAAGGCCTACATGCGCCGCGCCACCAACACCATCAACTATTCCACCGCCCTGCCGCTGGCGCAGGGCGTGACCTTCGACATCGAGGGCTGAGCGCATGGCGTCTTCTCGCACCGGCGGCCGGATCCTGGTCGACCAGCTCATCACCCATGGGGTGCAGCAACTGTTCTGCGTGCCCGGCGAGAGCTTCCTGGCCGTGCTCGACGCGCTGCACGACGCCTCGATCGAAGTCACGGTGTGCCGTCAGGAGGGCGGCGCGGCCATGATGGCCGAGGCGCAGGGCAAGCTCACGGGGCGCCCCGGCGTCTGCTTCGTGACGCGCGGGCCGGGCGCCACCAACGCGGCGGCCGGCGTGCACATCGCGCACCAGGACTCGACGCCGCTGCTGCTGTTCGTCGGCCAGGTGGCGCGCGGGGCGCTGGGGCGCGAAGCTTTCCAGGAGCTGGACTACGGCGCGGTGTTCGGCACCATGGCCAAGTGGGTGGTGCAGATCGACGACCCGGCGCGCTTGCCCGAGCTGGTGTCGCGCGCCTTCCATGTGGCGACCTCGGGGCGGCCCGGGCCCGTGGTCATCGCGTTGCCCGAAGACATGCTGACCGAGGCCGCCGAAGTGGCCGATGCGCTGCCCTATGCCGTGGCCGAGACCCATCCGGGCGCGGCGCAGCTGGCGCAGTTGCAGCAGCGTCTCGCGACCGCGCGGCGGCCGGTGGCGATCGTCGGCGGCAGCCGATGGTCGGAGGCGGCGGTGCGGCACTTCACCGCCTTCGCCGAAGCCTTCGCGCTGCCCGTGTATTGCTCGTTCCGGCGCCAGATGCTCTTCAGCGCCGACCATCGCTGCTACGCCGGCGACCTGGGGCTCGGTGCGAATCCGCGGCTGCTCGCGCGCATTCGCGAGGCGGACCTGATCCTGCTTGCGGGTGGGCGGCTGTCCGAAGTGCCGTCGCAGGGCTACGAGCTGCTCGGCATCCCGTCGCCGAAGCAGGCCCTGGTCCATGTCCACGCCGATGCGGACGAGCTGGGCCGCCTGTACCGCGCGGCCCAATCCATCCATGCGACGCCGCAGGCGTTTGCCGAGGCGGTCGCCTTGCTGCGTCCGATTGCGCCGCCGGCCTGGCGGGGCGAGACCGCGGCCGCACGCGAAGAATTCCTGCGCTGGAGCGATCCGGCGCCGATCCGCATTCCGGGCCCGCTGCAGATGGGCGCCGTGATGCAGCATCTGCGCGAAGTGCTGCCCGTCGACACCATTTTCTGCAACGGCGCCGGCAACTTCGCCACCTGGGTGCACCGCTTCTGGCCTTTTCGCGCCTTTGCCAGCCAGCTGGCGCCGACCAGCGGCTCGATGGGCTACGGGCTTCCGGCCGGCGTGGGCGCCAAGCGCCTGTGGCCCGAGCGCGAGGTGGTGGTGTTCGCCGGCGACGGCGACTTCCTGATGCACGGCCAGGAGTTCGCGACCGCCGTGCAATACGGCCTGCCGATCCTGGTGGTGCTGCTCGACAACGCCATGTACGGCACCATCCGCATGCATCAGGAGCGGCATTACCCCGGCCGCGTCAGCGCCACGCAGTTGAAGAATCCCGATTTCCGCCGCTACGCGGAGATCTTCGGCGGCCATGGCGAGCGCGTCGAGCGCACCGAGGATTTCGCCCCCGCCCTGGCGCGCGCCCGCGCCAGCGGCCGTCCGGCCATCCTGCACTGCCTGCTGGACCCGGAAGCCATCAGCCCGGGGAGCACGCTTCAGGGCATCCGCGACGCCGCCTTGTCCGGAAACTGACCCATCGATGTCTGCCGATGTTTCAAAGTGGCGGGTAATCCCCGATGCACTGCCGCGGTGCGCACCCTAAAGTCTCGCCACTCGCAAACGGGCCAGCCCGCAGCGCGGGGGACCGAGGAGACATCTTTCGAAGAATCAGAACAGAAGCTATAAAAGGCATCCGAACGAGATGCCGTTTTTTTGAACAAGGCGCCGCTGGTCGGCGCCTTTTCTTTGGCGGGCGCACGAGATCACGGCGCCGTGGTGACGGCCGGCGGCGGGGCGATCGGCCAAGCCATCTCGCTGGCCACGCGCGGCTTGCCCATCGGCGCGGCGGCCTTGCCGGCCTGCACGGCGGCCAGATCCGCTTCATTGGGGTATTGGTCGGCCAGCCAGTAGTCGAACACGCGCCGCACGATGGGCGCAGCCGCCGCCGCGCCGAAGCCGGCGTTCTCCACGATGATCGCGACCGCGATCTTCGGCGCCTCCGCCGGCGCGAAGGCCGCGAACAGCGAGTGGTCGCGCTGGTGTTCCTCGAGCGCCCTGGCGTTGTACTTCACGTTCTGGCCCATGCTCACCGCCTGCGCCGTGCCGGTCTTGCCGGCGGAGCTGTAGGGCGCGCCCGCGAACACCCTTGTTCCGGTGCCGCCCTTGTTCACCGCCACCAGTGCGTTGCGCACGATCTCCACGTTCTTCGGCGCATAGCCCAGGTCCTCACCCGGCGGCTGCGGCATCGGGGCGGTCTCGCCGCTCACCGTGTTCTTGATGCCGAGCACCAGGTGCGGCTGGTACTTGATGCCGCCGTTCGCCAGCGTGGCCTCGGCCGCCGCGAGCTGCAGCATGGTGAAGTTGTTGTACCCCTGGCCGATGCCGAGCGAGACGGTTTCGCCCGGGTACCACTTCTTCATCTCGGGCCGCTTGTAGGCCTCGCGCTTCCAGGTCGTGCTGGGCAGCAGGCCGCGCACCTCGCCCTGGACGTCGATGCCGGTGATCTGGCCGAAGCCCAGCGGCTTCATGAAGTCGTGGATGGCATCCACGCCCATGTCGACCGCGAGCGAATAGAAGTAGGTGTTGCTGGAGAACTGGATTGCGCGGTGCATGTCCATCCCGCCCAGCCCGCCCTCGTGGCTCTTGAAGGTGTGGCCGCCGAAGGTGTAGAAGCCCGGGTCGTTGATCACCGTGCTCGGCGCGCGCTTGTTGAGCTGCAGCGCACCCAGGGCCATGAAGGGCTTGAAGGTGGAGCCCGGCGGGTAGGTGCCGCGCAGCGCGCGATTCAGCAGCGGCTTGTCGAGCGACTCGTTGAGCGCCTGCCAGCTTTCGCTGTCGATGCCCTCGACGAACAGGTTCGGGTCGAAGGTGGGCTTGCTCACGAAGGCCAGCACCTCGCCGTTGTTGGGGTCGATCGCCACCAGTGCGCCACGGCGTTCGCCGAACATGTCTTCCACCAGCTTCTGCAGCTTGATGTCCAGCGAGAGCTTGACCGTGTTGCCAGGCGTGGCCGGATGGCTCGACAGCCGGCGCACCGCGCGGCCGCCGGCCGAGGTTTCCATCTGCTCGACGCCGGTGTGACCGTGCAGCGTCTTTTCGTAGCTCTGCTCGATGCCCAGCTTGCCGATGTAGTCGGTGCCCTTGTAATTGGCCTGGTCCTCGTCGCTCCAGTCCTCCATCGCGGCCTTCTCGCGCTGGTTGATGCGGCCGATGTAGCCGAGCGCGTGGGCGGCGAGCTCGCCGTTGGGGTAGTTGCGGAACAGCCGCGCCTTGATCTCCACACCCGGAAACCGATAGCGCTGCGCCGCGAAGCGCGCGACCTCCTCGTCGCTCAGGCGGGTGCGGATCGGGATCGAGTCGAAGCTGCGCGAATCTTCGCGCAGGCGCTTGAAGCGGCGGCGGTCGCGCGGCGAAATCTCCAGCACCTCGCCGAGGCCGTCGATGGTGTCTTCGAGGCCACCGGTCTTCGAGGGGGTGATCTCGAGCGTGTAGGCCGAATAGTTGGAGGCCAGCACGATGCCGTTGCGGTCCAGGATCAGGCCGCGGTTCGGCACCACCGGCACGACGGCGGTGCGGTTGCTCTCGGCCTGCTCCGCCAGGTCTTCGTGGCGCACCACCTGCAGGAAGACCAGCCGCATGCACAGGAGGCTGAAAGCGGTGAGCACCACGAAGCCGATCACGATCACGCGGCGCTTGAAGCGCGCGAGGTCGGCTGCGACGTTGCGGAGTTCGGTCATGGCGCGCGGAAGCCTACGCTGCCGCGGGCCGCAGGACAAGCCGAATCGACATGGCTGTCACAAGGGTCGGTTGGCATCGGGCTCGGGCGTGCGGCGCTGCGGCGCGAGCAGCGCCAGGCTCACCAGCGGCCACAGGGCGGCCTCGATGGCGGGCGAGATCAGGAGGGTCCAGCCGGGGAAGATGCCGCCGCCGATCATCCGGATCGCGACTTCGATCAGGTGCGACAGCGCGAACAGCGGCAGGACCTGCAGCGCCTGCGAGATCACCGGAAACCACAGCAGGCGCCGGTGAATCATGATCGCGAGGAAGCCCAGCATGGTGTAGGACAGGGCATGCTGGCCCAGCATGGCCGTCTGGTGCACGTCCATCAGGAGGCCGAACACGAAAGCCGCGCCGATGCCGATGCGCGCGGGCTGATGCACGCTCCAGAACACGATGACCAGCGCCAGCAGGTCGGGCGTCCAGGCGGCGCGACCCAGCGGCACCATGTTGAGCAGCAGCGCCACGACGAGGCTGCCCCACACGAACACCGGGTTGACGGGCAGCAGCAGCTGCTGTTGGCCGGGGCGCATGATCATCGCGTGCGACCTTCCTTCTTGTCGGGCTTGGCGACCGCCTTGGCGCCTGCCTTGTCGGCGGCGGCCTTGTCGGCCTTCTTCTTCGATGGCGGGACGGCATCGGTCGGTGCCGGACGCACGGCCTGCACGCCGGTGGGCGCCAGCACCAGCACATAGCGCGCGGCCGTCACGTGCGCCAGCGGCACGCAGTGGATGCGCGCGAAGGCGGTGTCGGCGCGGCGCTCGATGCGGTCGATCTTCGCCACCGGCAACCCCGGCGGATAGACGCCGTCGACGCCGCTGGTGGTGAGCAGGTCGCCTTCCTGCAGGTCGGCATTGGCCGCCATGAAGCGCAGCTCCAACCCGCCGCCGTGGGCGCTGGCGTCGCCGAAGGCCACGCTGCGCGCGCCGGTGCGCACGTTCTGCACCGGAATCGAGAGGTCGCGGTCGATCACCAGCGTGATCTCGCTGCTGAAAGGCTGGACCTGCGTGACCTGGCCGATCACGCCGTGCTCGTCGATCACCGGCGAGCCGGCCGCGATGCCGTTGGTGAGCCCCTGGTCGATGACCAGCTTGCGGGTGTACGGGTCGGCCGCGTCATAGAGCACCTCGGCCGCGCGGCCGGGCGTTTGCGTGGTCTGGCGCAGTTCGAGCAGCGAGCGCAGCCGCGCGTTCTCGTTCGCCAGGGTGTCGGCCTGGCTCGCGCGCTCGGCCTGCAGCGCGAGCGCCTTGCGAGCCTCCGCCTCCTTGCTTTGCGCGGTCTGCAGGTCTTCGAGATAGCGCCCGCCGCCCATCACGAGCTGCACCGGCTTGAGCGCGAGCCACTGGATGGGGTACAGGATCGCCCCGATGCCCGCGCGCAGCGGCTGCACGATGTTGAAGCGTGCGTCGGCCACCATCAGGAACAGCGCCAGCGCGCTGAAGAAGATCAGCTTGCTGAGCGCCGAGGGCCCCTGGTTGAACAGGGGCGGGGCGGTGCGATCAAGGGTGCCAAGCGGCATGGTGCTTTATGCCACGAGCTGCGCTGTTCAGGGGTGCCGCGGAACCGGCTTTGCCGGGCCGCTGGCGCCGCCCCCGGTAGGGGGTGGGAGCGCGACACGAAGTGCGCGCGACCTGGGGGCGAGCAACATTTATTCGCTGGTGAATATGCTTCCCAGGCGGTCCATGCGTTCGAGCGCGATGCCGCAGCCGCGTACCACACAGGTCAAAGGGTCTTCGGCCACCAGCACCGGCAGGCCGGTTTCCTCGGCGAGCAGGCGGTCGAGGTCGCGCAGCAGGGCGCCGCCGCCGGTCAGCATCATGCCGCGCTCGGCGATGTCGGCGCCCAGTTCGGGCGGGGTCTGTTCCAGCGCGTTCTTGACCGCCGAGACGATGTTGTTGAGCGGATCGGTCAGCGCCTCCAGCACCTCGTTGCTGCTGATGGTGAAGCTGCGCGGCACGCCTTCGCTGAGGTTGCGGCCCTTGACTTCCATTTCCTTGACTTCGGAACCCGGGAAGGCGGAGCCGATGGTCTTCTTGATGACTTCGGCGGTCGGCTCGCCGATCAGCATGCCGTAGTTGCGGCGGATGTAGTTGATGATGGCCTCGTCGAAGCGGTCGCCGCCGACGCGCACGCTGCCCTTGTAGACCATGCCGCCGAGCGAGATCACGCCCACTTCGGTGGTGCCGCCGCCGATGTCGACCACCATCGAGCCGCTGGCTTCCGACACCGGCAGGCCGGCGCCGATGGCGGCCGCCATGGGTTCCTCGATCAAATAGACCGAGGTGGCGCCCGCCGCTTCGGCCGCGTCCTTGATGGCGCGGCGCTCGACCTGGGTCGAGCCGCAGGGCACGCAGATGATGATGCGCGGGCTGGGCGTGAGCAGCGAACGCGGGTGCACCATCTTGATGAACTGCTTGATCATCTGCTCGGTGATCACGAAATCGGCGATCACGCCGTCCTTCATGGGACGGATGGCCTCGATGTTGCCGGGCACCTTGCCCAGCATTGCCTTGGCTTCGCGGCCGACGGCCTGGATCACCTTCTTGCCGTGCGGGCCGCCTTCGTGGCGAATGGCCACGACCGAGGGCTCGTCGAGCACGATGCCCTTGTTGCGAGCGAAGATCAGGGTATTCGCGGTGCCGAGGTCGATCGCGAGGTCGGTAGAAAAGTACCGACGGAAAGCTCCGAACATTGTGGAATTCCTCTGGAGCACGTCATGCGCGTCGGCACGTCGTCGCCCTCTTGCTGGTCGTTATTTGACGGGATGGTTGGATCGTTTTTGCAGCAAATGCCGGCGCGTTCGCGAGGGTTGCGGCAAAGGCGGGATAATACCCGAATCCCCTGTGCATCCGGCCCCGGCGCACCCTTCCGAAGGGCAAAGCCCCTCGCTCGACGGCGGCGCGGAGGCCTGATTTTCCCCCGCATTTTCAGATGTCCCTCACTTCTACCGATATTGCGCGCATCGCCTCGCTCGCCAGGCTGGAGCTTGCTCCGGACGAAAGCGAGCGCATGCTTGGCCAGATCAACGGCTTCTTCGAACTGGTCGAGCGCATGCGCGCCGTCGACACCGCCGGACTGGAGCCGCTGGCCCATCCGGTCGCCGTCGTCGAGGACGTGACGCTGAGGCTGGCCGAGGACGTGGTGAGCGAGCCGAACCGGCGCGAAGCCAACCAGCGCAGCGCTCCGGCGGTCGAAAACGGCCTGTTCCTGGTGCCGAAGGTGATCGAATGAGCGCCGGCGAACTGCACCAGATGGGCGTCGTCGCGCTGGCCGCCGCCCTGCGCGAGCGCAAGGTATCCGCGGTCGAGGCCGCGCAACACCACCTGGCCCGCATCCGGGAGCACCAGGACCTCGGCAGCTTCGTCGCCCTCGACGAGGACGTGAGCCTGGCCCAGGCCCGGGCGGCCGACGCGCTGCTCGCCGCCGGCAATGCCCCGGCGCTGGCCGGCGTGCCGATCGCGCACAAGGACATCTTCGTCACCGCCGATTTCCCGACCACCGCGGGTTCGCGCATCCTGGCCGGCTACCGCTCGCCCTTCGATGCCACCGTGGTGCGCAAGCTGGCCGAAGCCGGCGCCGTGACGCTCGGCAAGCTGAGCTGCGACGAATTCGCAATGGGGTCGGCCAACGAGAACGTCGCCGTTCCGGCGGTCGGCTTCGACAAGGCCGTGCCGGTGCGCAACCCCTGGGACACCGCCCGCGTCCCCGGCGGCTCCTCGGGCGGCAGCGCGGCGGCGGTGGCCGCGCGCCTGCTGCCGGCCGCGACCGGCACCGACACCGGCGGCTCGATCCGGCAGCCGGCTTCCTTCTGCGGCGTGACCGGCATCAAGCCGACCTACGGCCGCGCCTCGCGCTACGGCATGGTGGCCTTCGCGTCCAGCCTCGACCAGGCCGGGCCGCTGGCGCGCTCGGCGCAAGACTGCGCCCTGCTGCTGTCGGCCCTGTGCGGGCCCGACCCCGAGCGTGATTCGACCTCGCTGGACAAGCCGGCCGAAGACTTCTCGCGCCATCTGGGCGATTCGCTCGAAGGCCTGCGCATCGGCGTGCCGAAGGAATTCCTGGGCGACGGCGTCGCCCCCGGCGTGCGCGCGGCCATCGACGCGGCGCTCGCCGAATACGAGAAGCTCGGCGCCCGCCGCGTCGAAGTCACCCTGCCGCGCACCGAACTGTCGATCCCGGTCTACTACATCATTGCGGCGGCCGAAGCGTCCAGCAACCTGAGCCGCTTCGACGGCGTCAAGTTCGGCCACCGTGCCAAGGACTACCGCGACCTGGCCGACATGTACGCCAGGACGCGCGAGGAAGGCTTCGGCGACGAGGTCAAGCGCCGCATCATGATCGGCACCTACGTGCTCTCCCACGGCTACTACGACGCCTACTACCTGCAGGCGCAGAAGGTGCGCCGCATGATCGCCGACGACTTCCGGCAGGCCTTCGCGCACTGCGACCTGATCGCCGGCCCGGCCGTGCCCAGCGTCGCGTGGAAGCTCGGGGAGCACGGCGACGACCCTGTGGCCGACTACCTGGCCGACATCTTCACGCTGCCTGCTTCGCTTGCGGGCCTGCCCGGCATGAGCGTGCCTGCGGGTTTCGACGGCGGCATGCCGGTCGGCCTGCAGCTGATCGGCAACTACTACGGCGAGGCGAAGCTCCTCAACGCGGCGCACCGTTTCCAGCAGGCGACCGACTGGCACCAGCGCACGCCGGAGGGCTTTTGAGATGAACTCCTTCGAACAGATGCAGGAAGGCCGCCCGACCGGCCCGCTGGTGCAAGGCTACGAAGTCATCATCGGCTTCGAGACGCACGCCCAGCTTTCGACCGCGAGCAAGATCTTCAGCCGCGCCTCCACCGCCTTCGGCGCCGAACCCAACACCCAGGCCTCGCCGGTCGATCTGGCGCTGCCCGGCACGCTGCCGGTGATGAACAAGGGCGCGGTCGAGCGCGCCATCAAGCTCGGACTGGCGCTCGGCTCGCACATTGCGCCGCGCAGCGTGTTCGCGCGCAAGAACTACTTCTATCCCGACCTGCCCAAGGGCTACCAGATCAGCCAGTACGAGATCCCGGTCGTGCAGGGCGGGTCGGTGAGCTTCTTCCTCGCCGAAGAGAAAAAGACCGTGCGCCTGGTCCGCGCCCACCTCGAGGAAGACGCCGGCAAGTCGCTGCATGAAGACTTCATCGGCCAGTCGGGCATCGACCTGAACCGCGCCGGCACGCCGCTGCTCGAGATCGTGACCGAGCCCGACATGCGCTCCACCGCCGAGGCGGTGGCCTATGCGCGCGAGCTGCACAAGATCGTGACCTGGATCGGCATCTGCGACGGCAACATGCAGGAAAGCAGCTTCCGCTGCGATGCCAACGTGTCGGTGCGCCGGCCCGGCGCGCCGCTGGGCACGCGGCGCGAGATCAAGAACCTGAACAGCTTCAAGTTCATGCAGCAGGCGATCGACTACGAGATCCGCTGGCAGATCGGCGAACTCGAGGACGGCCGCGCAATCCAGCAGGCCACCGTGCTGTTCGACCCGGACACCGGCGAGACGCGCGCCATGCGCACCAAGGAAGACGCGGCCGACTACCGCTATTTCCCCGACCCCGACCTGCCGCCGCTCGCGATCGCCGCCGAATGGATCGAGCGCGTGCGCGCCGAAATGCCCGAGCTGCCGCGCGCGATGGCCGAGCGCTACGGGCGCGAGCACGGGCTCTCCGACTACGACGCGGCGCAGCTCACGCAAAGCCCGGCCCTCGCCCGCTACTTCGACAGCGCGGTGGCCGCCGGCGCGAACGCCAAGCTCGCGAGCAACTGGATCACCGGCGAGATCGCGCGCCGCCTCAACCTGCAGGACATCGCGATCACCGAGGCGCCGGTCTCGGCCGCGCAGCTGGCCCGGCTGATCGAGCGCATCGGCGACGGCACGGTGTCGAACAACGCGGCGCGCCAGGTCTTCGACGCGCTCTGGACCGGTGAAGGCCGGGATGTCGACCAGATCATCGAGGCCAAGGGCCTGAAGCAGATGAGTGACACCGGCGCGCTCGAAAAGATCGTCGACGGCGTGCTGGCCACCAACCAGAAGAACATCGACGAATACCGCGCCGGCAAGGACAAGGCCTTCAACGCCCTGGTCGGCCAGGTCATGAAGGCCAGCCAGGGCAAGGCCAACCCGGCGCAGGTCAATGCGCTGCTGAAGTCGAAGCTGGGTTGAGGGCTGAGGGTTGAGGCCCGAGGGCCGGGTCCGCGGCCCCGCTACTCGTCGAGGAAACCGCCCCGGTAGAAGCTCCATGCCGTGCCGTCGTGCAGGTAGAAGTGCCCGTCGGTGCAGAAGTCCTTGCCCGGAAAGAACTCCCGGTAGGCGCGGGGAACGAGACGCTCCAGCTGCTCGTCCGACAGTTCCTCGAATTGATCGGGCGTGATGGGCCTGCCTGCCCTGAGTCGGGAGCTCTCCACGTCGTGCTGCCTGCTCAGCGCGAAGCCGCCGCTGGCGCGCCGCCGCCCCACAGCGGCTTGAGCCGCGCCCGCTCCTCGTCGAAGCGCGCGTTGACGCGCTTCTTCTCGTCTTCCTGCTCGCCGATGAAGCGGGTCTGCACCGCGGCGCTGCGCGCGCTGTCCTCGACCTTGCGGCGCAGGGAGTCGGGCGCCTTGCTCACATCCTTGGCGTAGAACTCGAGCTCGTCGTCGACCTTCTTGCGGTCGTCGGCCAGCTCGCCCAGCCGCTTCTTCGCGGCCTGGATCACGACGTCGATCTGGACCAGCGCTTCGGCCCGTTCGCGGTCATGCGCGGCGGCGTTGGGATAGCGGATCAGCAACGCCCTTTCGCGGCGGCGCTCTTCGAGCAGCCGCGACGCCTGCAGCTGTGCCTGGCGTTCGCGCTCCTCGCGTTCGGCCTGTTCGCGGGGCGAGTAGGTCGGTTCGAGCTTGCGCCGCGTGGTGCCGCTGGGACTGAGCTCGCGCTGTTCGCGGTCGATGCAATCGGGGATCGGCCGGTCGGCCGTGATGGTTCGGCCGCGGGCGTCGGTGCAACTGTAGATGCCGGTGCTCGGCGTCTGCGCCTGGACCGCGCCGGCCGCCGCCAGCAAGAGGGCCAAAGATGCGATGCGTTTGGGAATGCGCGCCAACGTCGGTCCTTCAGTGAATGGAATCAACCTGCGCCGTAGCGCGACCTGTATGCCAGTACTCCGTCCCGGTGGGCGCTCAGCTCGTCGTCCGCGCGCCCCGAGAGGTACTGTAACAAGTCGTCCAGCGTGGCGATCGCCACTACCTGAAGTCCGAGCTGATTGCGGACATATTGCACGGCGCTGTGCGCCACGTCGGCGCCGTTCTCGGTCGCCATCTCCTGGCGGTCCAGCGCGATCGCCACGGCGTGCGGCGTGGCGCCGGCACTCTGGATCGCGGCGATGGACTCGCGTACCGCGGTGCCGGCCGACATCACGTCGTCGACGATCAGCACCCGGCCCTTGAGCGGCGCACCGACCAGCGTGCCGCCCTCGCCGTGGTCCTTGGCTTCCTTGCGGTTGTAGGCAAAGGGCACGTTGCGGCCGCGCCGGGCCAGTTCGGCGGCCACCGTGGCGCCGAGCGGGATGCCCTTGTAGGCGGGGCCGAAGATCATGTCGAAGGCCAGGCCGCTGGCGATCAGCCGGTCTGCATAGAATCCGGCGAGCCGCGCGAGCTTGGCGCCGTCGTCGAACAGGCCCGCATTGAAGAAGTAGGGGCTCATGCGGCCGGCCTTGGTCTTGAACTGGCCGAAGCGCAGCACCCCCGATTCGAGCGCGAACTGCACGAAGTCCTGCGCCAGCGCACCGTCCTCTCCTGTCTCTGCCACCTCTTCTGCCATCGGGAACGTCCTTGTGTTCAAACTGACCAGCCTCAATCTCAATGGCCTGCGCTCGGCCGCGACCAAAGGCGTCGCCGACTGGGTTGCAGAACTGGCGCCGGATTGTATTTGCATGCAGGAAATCCGCGTCCAGGCAAGCGACATCGAAGGCCGTTTCGAGGCCATGGCCGGCCTCAAGGGCCACTTCCATTTTGCGGAGAAGAAGGGCTACGCCGGCACTGCGGTTTACACCAAGCACGAGCCCGGCGAGGTCGTGGTGGGCTGGGGCGATACCGAGTTCGACGCCGAAGGCCGCTACCTAGAGCTGCGCTTCGACACGCCGAGCCGCAAGTTCTCGGTCATCAGCTGCTACTTTCCGAGCGGCTCATCGGGCGAGGAGCGGCAGGCCGCGAAGTACCGGTTTCTCAAGGGCTTCTTCCCGCACCTGATCGCGCTCAAGGCCGAGCGCGAGTTCATCCTCTGCGGCGACATCAACATCGCGCACAAGGAGATCGACCTCAAGAACTGGCGCGGCAACCGGAAGAACAGCGGCTTCCTGCCGGAAGAACGCGCCTGGATGACGCAACTGCTCGACGCCGGCGCGGAGGGCGCGGGGCTGGTCGACGTCTACCGCATGCTCAAGCCCGACACCACCGACGAGGCCTACACCTGGTGGAGCAACCGCGGGCAGGCCTACGCCAAGAACGTGGGCTGGCGGCTGGACTACCACCTGGCGACGCCGAAGACCGCGCAGCTCGCGCGCAACGAGCAGATCTACAAGACCATCAAGTTCAGCGACCACGCGCCGATCACGGTGGACTACGACTTCACGCTCTAGCAGCAACCACCCCAGAGCCGACCGGCCCGATAGAACGGCCCGAGGTCCTCGGCCAGCGCCTGGACCGTCTCTCGCCACGGCGCATGGCCGGCGTCCGCGGCCAGCGCGCTGCGCATGCGGGCCAGCAATTCGGCGCGCAAGGCGGGCTCGTCGATCCCCTGCACGCGGCCGCCGTCGACCACCACGCGTCCGCCCACGAGCACCTGCGCGATGTGGCTGCCGTTGGCGCGCGCCAGGATCAGGTCGAGCGGATCGAGGTCCGGGAACAAGGCATCGTCGTCCAGCGCATCCCAGTCCAGCAGCACCAGGTCGGCCGGGCTGCCCGGCGCGAGGCGGCCGGACGACGGCGCACGGCCGCCGCCCACGCTGCGCGGGCCGTGGCGTGCAGCGAAATCCCACAGCTGCGCGCGCGTCATCGCCGTGTCGTAGCCCCAGCCCCGGTGCAGCGCGTAGGCCAGGCGCATCTCGCGCAGCGCGTCGTCGTCCTCGTCGAAGGCCATGCCGTCCAGGCCCATCGCGACGCGGCAGCCCTGCTTCAGCATCTCCGGCACCGGCGCGATGCCGGACTGGAGGCCGAGGTTGGAGCTGGTGTTGACCGCGATCGTCGCGCCGCGCTCGGCGATCAGTGCAAGCTCTTCCGGCCGCGCCCAGGCGCAATGCGCAAGCGTTAGCCGCGGGCCCAGCAGCCCGATCTCGTCGAGAAAGCGGACGATGCCGTGCGGATGGACGGCATCGGCCCAGTCGCGCTGGTAGCGCGTCTCCAGCAGGTGCATGTGCACCGGGCGGCCGGTGTCGGCCGAGGCCTGCGCGATGGCTTCGAGCAGGGGCGTGCTGCACCACTGCACGGCCGTCGGGCCGTACTGCACCGCGACATGGTCGCCCCAGCCGCCCTCTTCGATCCTGCGCGCGACCTCGTCCACCAACGCGAGCTGCTGCGCCGGCGCCACCGGCTTCACCGCCAGGCGCTCCGCGACGGCATCGCGGATGCCGGGCCGCAATGCGGCCAGCACAGTCGCATCGTCGCAATAGGCGATGCCCTGGCGGTCGCGCATCGCGACCGCGAAGCCGATGCGCACGCCCACGTCGCGCGCGGCGCGGGCCACGGCCTCGGCCTCGTCGACGTAGGCCATGCCGCCCTGCACCCGCGTGTAGTGGACCATCAGGTTCGCGACACCGTGCCGCACCGAACGCGCGAAGGACGTGGCTGCGCAAAGGTACGGGTCCATGCCCGGCACCACGCCCAGGAACGGCAGCCAGCCCTCCAGCGGCTGGCCGAAGGCGCCGAGCGTGGCGCTGCGGAAGGTGCGCGCGTGGTCGTGCGCGTTGGACAGCGCCGGCAGGGCGAGGCGACGCGGCCCGGGGGCCGCATCTTCAAGCGCGGTGATCGCGTCGATGCGGCCGTCCTGCAGCGCAATGCGCACGTCGGCCTGCGCCGCCTCGACGCCTGGGTCGGCCAGAAGCCAGGCGCAATCCAATGGTGAATCCATGCAGCAGCCTAATTCATCGCAAGCCGCCGCTCGGCCAGCGGCGGCAGGAAGCGCCGGTCGAAGATCTCGGCGACGGCCGGTTCGCGCGGCAACTCGAACGCGACCTTGAGCTGCCCGATCGCTCGCGCGAAGCGCGCGTCGCTCACGTCGCCGATCCCGGCGGCGGCGACTTCGGGCGTGAACATCACGGTGCGCAGCGTATAGAGCAGGCGGCGCTTCTCCAGCGCCTTGTTGAGCAGCGGCTCGCGCTTCATCAGCGCCGCGATGGCGGCATCGGGGTCCGCCACCGTGTCGCGCATCGCCCTGTTGATCGCGCGCACCAGCCCCGCCACGGCCTGCGGCTTTTCCTTGATCAGCTGCTGCGAGACCAGCACGCCGTTGCCGTAGAGGTCGACGCCGTGGTCGCCGTAGTGGAACCAGCGGATGTCCTTGTCGGGATCGACGCCCTGCGCGACCAGGTTCATGTAGCTCGTGACCGAGAACACCGCCGAGCCTTCGACGTGGTCCTTGAGCATCAGCTGCTCCTGCAGGTTCGGCGCCACGTTGGTCCAGTTGACCTTGGCCGCATCGACGCCGCTCTTCGCGGCCATCACCGGGAACATGCGCGAGGCGGCGCCGCCGGCCACGGTGCCGAGCGTGCGGCCCTCGGCGTCCTTCAAGGTCTTGATCGGGCTGCTCGACTTCACGATCAACGCGAAGGGCGCGCGGTTGTAGATCATGTAGACCATCACCGGCGCAGTACCCGGCTTGGCCGCCGCGTTCTGCACGATCGCATTGACGTCGCCGAAGCCGGCCTGGTAGGCGCCCGCCATCACCTTGGTCACGGCGGCGGCCGAGCCGTCGCCCTGGTCGATCGTGACCGCCAGCTTCTCCTGCGCGAAGTAGCCCTTGTCTTCGGCCAGGTAGTACCAGGCGTGGATGCCCTGCAGTTTCCAGTCGAGCACGAACTTGATCGGCGTGAGCTCTTGCGCGAGCGCCCGGCGCACCGGCAGCGCTGCCAGCGGAACTGCGGCCAGAGAGGCCAGCGCCAGCGTCGCGCGGCGGCGGGAACAAGGTTGCTGCATGAAAAAACTCCTCGGTAAGAAAATGGCTCAGACCGCTTCGAACAGGACGTCCTGCGCGCCTTCCCACAGCACCTTGATGCCGAGGGCGCGCAGCTGTTCCTGTCCTTCGACGATGGTGAGAAAGTGGTTGCCCGCCAGCGGCCCCATCTTGCTGGCGAAGCTGCAGGACCCGTAGGCCAGGATGATCTCGGTCTCGCTGTAGCCGCCGGGATAGAACAGCACATCGCCGCGCGACGGATGAGCGGTATGGTTCTCGAAGCCCACGCCGAGCTGGAAGTCGCCCAGCGGCACCCAGCAGCCTTCGCCGCTCCAGCGCACGTGAATCAGCTTCTGGCGGTAGGGCAGCAGCTTCGAGAACGCGGCCACGGTGAGCGGCGCGTCGGGATGCGTCTCTGCGACGAAGACGAGGTCGGCGGCCGTGATGCGGATTCGGGACATGAAAGCTTTCTCCGTTCTCACGCCATCGCCAGGTCGGTCTTGCGATGCGCCCAGCCGGTCATGCGCCCCTCGACCAGCGACGAGACGGCGTACAGCGCCACACCCATCGCGGCGAGCAGAAACAGGCCGGCGAACACCATCGGCACGTCGAAGTTGCCGCTCGCGATCATCATCACCGTGCCGATACCCTTGTTGGCCGCCACCGTCTCGGCCAGCACCGTGCCGACGAAGGACAGCGTGATCGCGATCTTGAGCGAGGCGAACAGATAGGGCAGCGCACGCGGCAGGCCGACGTTCCACAGGATGTCGCGCTTGCGTGCGCCGAGCACGCGCAGCACGTCTTCGAGCTCGGGCTCGGTGCTCGCGAGTCCGGTCGCCACGTTGACCACCACCGGGAAGATGCTGATCACCATCGACGTGAGGATGGCCGGCACCGTGCCGGCGCCGAACCACACGACGAAGAGCGGCACCACCGCCACCTTGGGAATGCTCGAGAAGCCGACGAGCAGCGGATAGGTCACGTCGTAGGCGAGCCTGGACGAGCCGATCACGACACCGATCACGATGCCCGCCACCACGCCCAGCACGAAGCCTGCGAAGGTGGTGTAGAGCGTCTGCAAGGCGTGCGGCCACAGCAAGGGCATCTTCTCGATCAGCACGCGCGCGATCTGGCTCGGACGCGGCAGGATCAGGTCCGACACGTTGAACGCCAGGCAGACCACTTCCCACAGCACGAAGAAGCCGATCAACGCGCCGGCCGACAGCAGGCGCTGGCGGGTGAGCGGGGATATCGCGTTCATGCGGCCACCTCTTCAGCCGGGACCGAAGCCACCGCAGCCACCGGCGGCGTCGCATCGCCGTCGCGGCGCGCATCGGCGATGCGCATGCGCAGCTTCTGCACCAGCGTCGCGAATTCCGGCGCATAGCTGCTCTCCAGCGTGCGCGGCCGGTCGAAGGGCACGTCGCGCGTCTCGAGGATGCGCCCCGGCCGTGCGCTCATCACGCAGATGCGGTTGGCCAGGTAGGCCGATTCGCGCAGGTCGTGGGTCACGAGCAGCACCGTCGGCCGGCGGTCCATCCACAGCTTCTGCATGATGTCCCACAGCTCCTCGCGCGTGAACTGGTCGAGCGCGCCGAAAGGCTCGTCGAGCAGCAGCAGCTCGGGCTCGTGCACCAGCGCGCGGCACAGCGAAGCCCGCTGCAGCATGCCGCCCGACAACTGCCAGGGCCGCTTGTCGCCGAAGCCCTTGAGGCCGACCTGCGTCAGCAATGCATCGGCACGTTCGGCGAACTCGCCGCGCTTCTTGCGCGCGTACTGCTGGCGAAAGGGCTCGACGATCTTGAGCGGGATCATCACGTTCTCGCGGATGGTGAGCCACGGCAGCATCGTCGGGTTCTGGAAGGCCAGGCCGATGCGCAGTCGCGGCGCGCCCACCGCGCCGACCTCGCGCCCGCCCGCGATCACCGCGCCGGCGCTCGGCCGCAGCAAGCCGGCCACGAGCTTGAGGATGGTGGACTTGCCGCAGCCGCTGGGTCCGACCAGCGCCACGAAGTCGCCCTCGGCAATGCCCAGCGTCGTGTGGTCCAGCGCGATGGTGCCGCCGCCATAGCGCAGCATCACGTCGGACAGTTGGATGAATGCGTTGTGCATGGCGTCTTTCATGAAGCAATGGATTCGGCCGCACCATCCGTGCGCAGGATGAGCGCGACCGGGCCGCCGCCCGCGGGCCCCTGGTGCTCGGCGCCGCCCGAGACGTACAGCGCCGTGCGCCCGACCACCGAGGCCAGCACGCCGCCGACCACGGCGCGCGCATGGCGCGTCGAATGGATGTCGGAATCGTTCAGCATGGTGTGGCGCGCATCGCGCACGCGGCCGTCCGGGCTGGCCTCGGCCTTCGCCAACAGGTTGACCAGGCGCCGCGACACGACTTCCGCGTCGCGCTCGGCATCGAGCCCGAAGACCTCGCGCAGCAGCGTGCGCACGCTCGCGGCATCGATGGCATCGCGCATCTCGGTGTGCGCGATGCGGAACGCCGAGGCGCTGCCCTCGGCTTCGCCGAGCACGATCACCACATTGCCTTCGAGCTCGATGCCGGCCGAGGCCGAAGCGCGCGCCGAATAGAGGCTCCAGTCGGACAGCACGGCCGCATCGTCCACCGCATCGCGCGCCACCTCGCCCAGCGCCACCGCGACGCCCAGCGCCGACGCGCCGCGCGAGTAGCCCATGGATTCGTAGCTGTCGTGCGTCACCGGCGAAGCGCCGCGCGCGAGTGCCGCCGACACCTTGGCCGAGGTCAGCAGGGGGCACTTGACCTGCACCAGGTGCACGTCGGCCGTGCGGGCGATGCCGGCATCGCGCATCGCCTGCGCCACGGCCTCGGCGGTCGCGTCGATCTGCGCGGCGCGGCCCATTTCCTCGGGCAGCAGGTCGCGCGTGTGCGCCACGCCGACCACCAGCCGCTTGGCCGGCGGCGCGCTGTCCGAAGCCGCAACCCAGCGCCGTGCGAACACCGTGAAGTGCGGCGACAGCACGCCCTCGGTGCCGCCCGACATCACCAGCGCGACGCGCCGGTGCACCTCGTCGGACGTGCAGCCGAACGCAGGCGCCAGCAGGTGGCACCAGGCCGCGGCGGCGTACTCGCGCGTGAAGTCGTTGACGCAGCCGTTGCCTTCGGTCTTGCCCATCACCGCGACGATGTCGGCGGCAACGAGCTCGCCCGCGTCGATCAACGCGCGCACGCCGCTCAAGTCACCCGGGCCGCTGCAGGGCACCCGGAACACATCGACCTGCTGGACCGTCATGCCGCCTCCTCCTGCACCGGCACCGCCGTCGGCGGCACGCCCGGCGGCGTTTCGAGGATCGCGCTGCTGTAGTGCTCGGTGTTGCGCGGCCGTGCCGCCGGCATCTTCTGCACGCTCTTCACCGAACGCCCCCAGCCCGCGGCATCCGCCACCAGCTTGCCCTCGCGCATCACGAAGCGGCCGCGCAGCAGCGTGTGCAGCGGATAGCCCTGCACCGCGCGGCCGTGCCAGGGTGAGATCTTGGCGATGCTCTGCAGTCGGTTCTGCGACAGCACGCCGGTGCGCTGCATGTCGACGATCGCGATGTCGGCGTGCGCGCCCGGCGCGATCACGCCCTTGGTCCCGTACAGCCCCCAGGCCCTGGCCGGGCTCACCGCGCTCCACTTCACGTAGTCCATCAGCGTGGCCCGCTCGCGGTTGATCTCGGTCAGCATCAGCGGCATCTGCGTCTCGACGCCGGGGAAGCCGCAGTCGCAGTCCCAGATGCTCTCGCGCGTCTTTTCTTCGGGCGCATGCGGCGCGTGGTCAGTCGCGATCATGTCGATCGTGCCGTCCATCAACGCATCCCACAGCGGCTGGTTGTGGCGCGCCTCGCGGATCGGCGGATTGAGCCGCATGATGCCGCCGAGCTTCAACATGTGGTCGGTGTTGAGCAGCAGGTACTGCGGGCAGGTCTCGGCCGTCACGTCCACGCCGCGCCGCTTGGCCTCGCGCAGCAGGAACAGCGAATCGGCTGCGCTGTGATGCGCGATGTGCACGCGCGCGCCGGTCCATTCGGCCAGCGTCAGCACGCGGCCGATCGCCTCGATCTCCGCCACCGCCGGCCGCGCCGCCAGGTGCGCCAGCGCATCGATGCGGCCGGCCTCCTGCAGGTGCTTCTGCCGGCGGAACAGGATCGACGAGTTCTCGGCGTGCACCACCGTGCGGATGCCCAGCGGCGCCAGCTTCTCGAAGCCTTCGAGCAACGCGCCGTCGCTCGGCGCCGGCAGGTTGCCGAAGGTGTTGCCGACGAAGGCCTTGAAGCTGGTGACGCCGGCGTCGAGCAGCTCCTCGAGCCGGTCCACCGTGTCGTCGCCCAGGAGGCCGTGGATGCCGAAGTCCACGTACGACGATTCGGCCGCCTTCTGCTTCAGGCGCAAGGCCTCGACGGTGCCGGTGGGCGGGTTGGTGTTCGGCATCTCGAACACCGTCGTCACGCCGCCGCACGCGGCCGCGGCCGAGCCGGTCTTCCAGGTTTCCTTGTGCGGATAGCCGGGGTCGCGAAAGTGCACGTGGCTGTCGATCGCGCCCGGCAGCAGGTAGAGGCCGTCGGCGCGCATCTCCTCGCGCGCCGCGGGCATCAGGTCGTCGTGCCCGACGGCCACGATGTGTTCGCCGGCAATGGCGACCGAGGCTTCGATGATCTGGTCCGGCGACACCACGCGGGCGCCGCGGATCACGAGGTCGACTTCTTTCATCGTGCGCTCCTCACAGTGCGGCCCAGCCGCCGTCGACCGGCAGGTCGACGCCGGTGATCTGGCGCGCGGCGTCGCTGGCCAGGAACAAGCAGGCGTTGGCGACATCGGCATCGGTCGATACGCGCCTGAGCGCGTAGTCGGCGGCGTGCCGCGTCATCGCTTCCTCGAGCGTGATGCCGAGCTTCTCGGCCATGTTGGCGCAGACCTTGTCGCGAAAGCGCGGGCCGTCGACCATGCCCGGCGCGACGCAGTTGACGTTGATGCCGTGCGGCCCGGCTTCGAGCGCAAAGCTCTTGGTGATGCCGCGCAGGCCCCACTTCGAGGCCGAGTACGCCATGCGGCCGGCGCGCCCGCGCATGCCGAAGGTGCCGCCCACGTTCACCACCTTGCCGCTCCTGCGCTCGACCATGCCCGGCAGCACGGCGCGCATGGTGTTGAAGCAGCCGGTCATGTTGAGCTGCACGATCTCGTTGAACTCGTCGCTGGTGGTTTCCCAGCCGGTCTTGCCGATCGGGCCGGAACCGCCCGCGACGTTGACCAGCACATCGACGCGGCCGAAGGCCTCCATGGCGCGGCTTGCCAGCGCCTCGGTTTGCGACGACACGGTCAGGTCGCAGGCGACGACGATCGCCTCGACGCCGAGCGCGCGCGCTTCGGCAGCCACCGGCTCGATCGCCGCGGTGTCGCGCCCCGCCAGCACGAGCTTCGCACCCTCGCCGGCGAAGGCCAGCGTCACGGCGCGGCCCATGCCCTTGGCCGGGCCGGTGATGAGCGACACCTTGTCGCGGAGTTGCAGGTCCATTTGTCGTCTCGCTTTCAGTTCAGGGTCTTGGAAGGGCGGTCGGCGCGCGCCGGCAGGAAGCCGTGGTCGAACACCTCGGCCACGGTCGGCGTGCGCGGCAGCTGGTTGGCGTCGACCACGATGTCGATGGATTTCTTCAGGCGCACGTCGTCGACGTCGCCCAGGCCGATGCGCGCCACTTCGGGATGACTCATGTCGTTGCGCAGCGTGGCGAGCAGCTTTTCCTTCTCGACCTCTCGCTTGAGCAGCGGCTCGCGCCGGATCGCGAAGTCGACGCCGGCGTCGGGGTCGGCGATGACTTCCTTGACCGCGCGGTTGAGCGCCTTCACGAAGCCCTGCACCGCTTTCGGGTTTTCCTTCACGAAGCTGCGCGAGAAGAACACCGCGTTCGAATACAGGTCCATGCCGTGGTCGCCGTAGCGGATGAAGCGCAGTTCCTTCGCCGGATCGAGCCCCATCGCCCTGGCGCTGAAGCTCACGGTCGTCACGTAGCCGAAGGCGGCGTCGACCTGGCCGCGCGTGAGCATCTGCTCGCGCAGGTTGGGCGCCATGTTGGTGATGTTCACCTTGGCGGCGTCGATCTTCGCGATCTTGGCGAAGGCCGGGAACAGCTTCAGCGCGCCGTCGTTGGCCGGCCCGCCGATGGTCTTGCCTTCGAGGTCCTTCGGCGACTTGATCGGGCTGTCCTGCTTCACCACCAGCGTGAACGGCGGCGTGTTGTAGAGCATGTAGACCGCCACCGGCGCGTCGGCCGGGCGCTTGGCCGCCAGGTCGATCAGCGCATTGAGATCGCCGAAGCCGGCCTGGTAGGCACCCGCGGCCACCTTCGGAATGGACGCGGCCGAGCCTTCGCCCTGGTCGATCTCGACGTCGAGCCCCTCGGCCTTGAAGTAGCCCTTGTCCTGCGCCAGGAAGAACCAGGCCTGCGGGCCCTCGTACTTCCAGTTCAGCACCATCTTGATGGGGGTCTGGGCGGCCGCGGGCAGCGCGACGGCGACGAGTGCCGCACCGGCGGCGAACCGCTTGAGACAAGAGAACATGGGAAGCTCCTAGCGTTTGGACAGGGATGAAAGCGAAACCAGCAGGTCTTCGGCAGTCGCGACGAAGCCATGCAACTGCTGCACGAGGAAATGGATGCCGCGCGTGACGTAGGCCGGCGACGAGGTGCCGCAGGCGTCCGCGAGCAGCACGCAGTCGTAGCCCAGGAAATTGCCGTCCTGCAGCGTCGAGAACACGCAGCGATCGGTGTTGATGCCGGCGAACAGCAGCGTCGTGATGCCCTGCTGGCGCAGGACGCTGTCGAGTTCGTTGTCCCAGAAGCCGCTCAGCCGATGCTTGTGGACCGTGATGTCGCCGGGCTCGACGGACAACGCATCGACGACCTGCGCACCCCATGAACCCTGCACCAGTGACGGGCCATGGTCGATCGGCGAGCACTCGGCGTAGCCGACGCCCGCTGCCGTTCGCTTGCCCTTGAAGTGCGCGGTCGGGCTCAGGTTGAGGCGGTCGGCGCGAATGCCCCAGTTGAGCCACACCACGGCGCCGCCGGCCGCGCGCCAGGCCGGCAGGAGCCGCGCGATCGTCGCGATGGGTTTGCGCGCCGCCTTCACGCCGATGCCCTTCTGCCCGAACCATCCCTCGCGATGGCAGAAGTCGTTCTGCATGTCGACGACGACCAGCGCGCTGCGCGCCAAGTCGAACGCGATCGGTTGCGGCAGCGCCCCTACCTGCACCGGCCGGCGTCGCCGCGGTGCGCGCACGAGGCTCACGCGATCACCGTCGAGCGTCCACGCGTTGTGCGGCGACGGGCCGAATCGTGCGGACTGCTCGTTCGTGGTGCGTGGAGAGGCGGATTTGCGCGTCATGCGCCGAGAGCACGCAGTCGCCGTGCCAGAAGGCGCTCCGAATCCGTGCCGATTAACGCTCTGTGCGTTGCCGTTACGGCAACGGTCGTGGCGCGCTTCCTGCATCGCCTTGCGCATGAACCACCTGCGCTTCCTTCGCTATGCCGACGAGGTCGCCCGTGCCGGCTCGATCCGGCAGGCGGCCGAGCGGCTTCACGTCGCACCCTCGGCGGTGAACCGCCGCATCCAGGACATCGAGGAAGAACTGGGCACGCCGATCTTCGAGCGCCTGCCGCGCGGCATGCGCCTCACGGCGGCCGGCGAGCTGTTCGTGCGCTACATCCGCGGACGCGCTTCCGAACTGGAGCGGGTGCGCTCCGAGATCGAAGAGCTGCAGAGCCTGCGCCGCGGCACCGTGCGGCTGGTGGCGAGCCAGGCGCTGGCGCCCCGCTTCCTGCCCGAGGCCATCAAGGACTTCCGTGCGACGCACCCGCTGGTGGCCTTCGAGGCGCGCATCGGCGACCACGTGCAGGCCGCCGACGCGCTGCGCAGCTTCGAGACCGACCTGGCGCTGGTGTTCAATCTCACGCCCGAGGCCGACATCGAGCGCGCCAGCGCGGTCGAGCAGAAGCTGATGGCCATCATGCACAGGAGCCACCCGCTCGCCGGCGCGCCCGGCCTGCGCCTGCGGGACTGCGCCGACTACCCGGTGGTGCTGTCGAACCGCGACACGGGCGGGCGCCAGCTGCTCGAACGCTTCTTCGCGCGCAGCTCGATCCGGATGCGGGCGATGGTGGAGAGCAACAGCTTCGAGTTCCTGCGCGGCTGCCTGTTCGACGGGCAGTCGATCTCGTTCCAGATGGCGATCGGCGCGGGCGACGACCGCGACATCGTCGCCAAGGACATCGAGGACCGCGGTTTTCCGCGCGGCGAAATGGTGCTGGCCAGCCTGCGCGGCCGCCAGTTGCCGGTGATCGCCTATGCCTTCGCGGAATTCCTGAACAAGCGGATCGCGCAGCTCGGCTGAGCGCGCCTTCCGCTAGCGCGAAAGCGCCGGCAGCGCCTCGACGAGCGTGCGGGTGAAGGCCTGCATCGCCTCGGTCTCGGCGGTGCCGCGCCGGGTGATGCGGTAGAAGTCGAGTCCCACCTTGGGCTTGTGCAGCACGTCGGTGCGCACGCGGTGCCGCCGGCAGGCAGTGAGCGCGAAGCTCGGCATCACGGCGGTGCCGAAGCCGGCCTCGACCATCGAAATCAGCGTCTCGAAGAAATTGAACACCGGCCGGTCCTCGCCGGCGCGGCCGATGCGCGCCAACTGCTGGTCGATGACCTTCTGGATCGGGTTGCTCGGCGGCAGCCCGATCAGGCGCTCGGGCCGCAGCGCCGACCAGGGCGCGCTGCCCGCCGCGCCGCCGGCCGAGGGTGCGGCCGTCACGCGCATGAGCTGGAAGCTGCCGACCGGCACGCGGTCGATGCCCGGCGCGATCTTGAAGAAGAAGCCCAGTCCCATGTCGGCCTCGCCGCCCACCACCATCGCCTCCACGTCACGCAGATCGGCATCGAAGAGCTTGAGGCTGACCGCGGAATGGGTCTCGCGGAAGCGGCCGAAGACCTGCGGCAGCAGGTTGGACGACACCAGCGGCGTGGCCGCGATGCGCAGCGTCTGGCGCGCCTGGTCGCCTTCGGCGCCGAGCCTGGCCGCTACGTCGTCGAGTTCGGTCACCACGCGCTCGACCACCGGCAGCAGGCGCCGGCCCGCCGCGGTGAGCCCGACCATGCGCGTGGTGCGGTCGAACAGGCGGCAGCCGAGCTGGCGCTCCATCTCGCGCACCAGCGTGCTGAGGCCGGCCTGCGTCATGTGCGCCTGCTCGGCCGCGCGCGTGAAATTGCCGATGCGCGCGACATGCAGAAAGGCGCGCATCTGGCGCATCGAGAGATTCATACGAGTTCATGATAAATCCATACGACATCTAAATTTCCCAAATGAGCGCCGCGCCGCTCTAATCCGGCCATGAGCAGCGACAAGACAACCGAAGTCATCGTGTTGGGCGCCGGCATCGGCGGACTGACCCTGGCACTGAGCCTCCATCAGGCGGGCATCGCATGCCGCGTCTACGAGGCGGTGCCCGAACTCAAGCCCCTGGGCGTGGGCATCAACCTGCTGCCGCATGCGACGCGCGAGCTCGGCGAGCTGGGCCTGCTGCCGGCGCTGGACGCGATCGGCGTACGCACGCAGGAATCGGTGTTCTTCAATTCGCACGGCCAGCTGGTGTTCCGCGAGGCGGCCGGCACCGCCGCGGGCTACGACTGGCCGCAGTACTCGATCCATCGCGGCGACCTGCACGCGGTGCTGCTGGCCGCGACGCTGGAACGCCTCGGGTCCGACAGCGTGGTCTGCGGCCACCGCTGCGCCGGCGTCGACCAGGACGAGACCGGCGTGACCGCGCGCTTTACCGCGCCCGATGGCACGGCGCTGCCGCGCGTGCGCGCATCGGTCGCGGTGGGCTGCGACGGCATCCACTCGGTGCTGCGCAAGCAGCTCTACCCGAACGAGGGTGCGCCGCGCTATTCGGGCGTCAACATGTGGCGCGGCACCGCGAAGCACAAGCCCTTTCTCTCGGGCGCGAGCATGGTGCGCGCAGGCTGGCTGGACCAGGGCAAGATGGTGATCTACCCGATCCGCAACGACGTCGACGCCGAAGGCAACCAGCTCGTCAACTGGGTGGCCGAGATCCACGCGCCCCAGCCGGCGCTGCAGGACTGGAGCCGCGCCGGCCGCCTGGAAGACTTCCTGCCGGCCTTCGAGGACTGGCACTTCGACTGGCTCGACGTGCCGGCGCTGATCCGCTCGTCCGACGCCATCCTCGAGTACCCGATGGTCGACCAGGACCCGCTGCCGAAGTGGACGCACGGGCGGCTCACGCTCTTGGGCGATGCGGCGCACCCGATGGTGCCGCGCGGCTCGAACGGCGCCGGCCAGGCCATCATCGACGCGCGCTTCCTCGCCGGCGCGCTGCGCAAGCTGGGCGTGAGCAACGAAGCGCTGGAGGCCTACGACGGCGTGCGCGTCAAGGCCACCACCGACGTGGTGCTGACCAACCGCAGCAATCCGCCCGACACCATCCTGCGCGAGGTGTTCGAACGCTCCGGCGGCAAGCGCTTCGAACGGCTTGAAGAGATCGTGACGCGCGAAGAATTGCAAGCGATCTCGGACAACTACAAGCGCGTCGCGGGCTACGACCCGGCGGCACTGAAGGCGCGGCCTTCCTATCTCTGAACAAACGAACCAACGAAGAAGCACACGGAGACAACCATGCGTCCCATCCGGAAGATCATCGCCGCCCTGTTGCTGGCCGCGAGCGCCGCGGCCGTGCAGGCCTGGCCCGACCAGCCGATCACGCTGGTCGTGCCCTACACGCCGGGCACCGGCATCGACCTGATCGCGCGGCAGCTGTCCGTGCGGCTGCCTGCCGCGCTCGGCCAACCGGTGATCGTCGACAACGTGCCGGGCGCCAGCGGCAACATCGGCAGCGAGAAGGTCGCGCGCGCCAAGCCCGACGGCTACACGCTGATGGTTCAAGTCAACACGCTGGTGATGAACAAGAGCCTCTACAAGTCGCTCGCCTACGACCCCGTCAACGACTTCGCGCCGGTCTCGCTCACGTCCTGGGGCACGCTGCTCCTGGTCACCAACCCGAACGTGCAGAAGACCACCTCGGTCGCGCAGGTGGTCGCCGCGGCCAAGGCCAACCCGGGCAAGTTCACCTATGCGACGCCCGGCGTCGGCACGCCGCACCACCTGTCGATGGCGCTGCTGATGCAGAGCACCGGCACCGAGATGCTGCATGTGCCCTACAAGGGCACGGCCGGCGCGGTGACCGACCTGCTGGGCGGGCGCATCGACTACATGTTCCTGCCGGTGCACGTGGCGCTGCAGCACATCCAGGCCGGCAAGCTGAAGGCCATCGCGACCGGCAGCGACAAGCGCCTGGCGCAACTGCCCGACGTGCCCACGCTGGCGGAGGCCGGCATCAAGGGCGGAAACGTCGACATGTGGTACGGCGTGCTGGCGCCTAAGGGCACGCCGGCCGCGGTGGTGGCGCGGCTCAACAAGGAGATCGCCGCGGTCTTGAAGCAGCCGGAGGTCGCGGCTGCGTTCGAGTCGCAGGGCATGGTGCCGGCCAGCTCCGCACCGGACGAATTCAAGGACCTGATGAACAAGGACGCGCAGCGCTGGGCCGGCGTCGTTCAACGCGGCGGCATCACCGCGGAATAAGGGAATGGTCTCAGGAGGTTGCTCAGGCGGCCTGCCGGCGCAGTTTGATACTTCCCAAGATGAAGCGTGTGGGGCGGTCGTAGAACCTGTCCACGGCCAGGCTCGTGCCAAGCAGCAGCAGCAGTAGCGCGATGCCGGCGATCGGCGCAGGAGGCATCCGAGGCGACACGAGGAGCCCGGACAGCATGATCGACAAGGGCATGTGCAGGAGGTACATCGGATAGCTCGCTATTCCGAGCAGCGAGAGCATGCCGAAGGGCCTTGGGTCGGACCTGGCGCAGGCCCCCGCGTACACACAGGCAGGGAAGACGACAAAGACAGTCAGCAGATCAATGGTGAGGTCGAATCCGGTCACCTGCGGCAGCATCAAGGCGGCGATGGCCGCAGCGACGGAAAACCAGGGGTTGAAACCCTGCGACGGACGCGGCGAGCGGCGTTGGTAAAGCCTGTGCAGCAGAACCCCGAGAAAGGTGCCGAAGGATGCGCGCAGGAGTCCACCGGCAATGGATCGTCCGCTCCAGCTGTATCCGAGGTCGAGGCCACCGTGATAGATGGCAAGCGCACCGACTCCCAATCCAAGCAGGCCGACCCCCAGCAGGAGGAACCGCAGGGTCAACCAGCGGTGGATCAGGCCATACACCGCGTTGAGCAGCACTTCAAAGCACAGTGACCAGAATGGCCCGTTCAACGGAAACAGCCCTTCGCTGCGCGGAACACGCGAAGGCAGAAATAGCAGCGTCAGCGCCAACGACGCTGCCATTGCTGCCATCGACACGTCGACCTTGCCGAAGTACTGGTGGGGCAAGGTCGCGGCGATGCCGAAGCCCAAGAGTGCGGCGAGAAAGTAGAGCGGGTAAAGGCGAATCCAGCGGGTCAACATGAACTGCCAGATCGACATGGTTCCTCGACGCAGCTTCTGCCCATACGCATGGCTGAGGACGAAGCCGCTGAGAATGAAGAACAGATCGACAGCCAGATAGCTGTGAAACAGTCTGACACCGCCCCAGTACAGTTCCGTATGGCGGGTCACCACACAGATGGCGGCGAGCCCGCGCATGCCATCGAAAGCAGAAAATTTCATGACCGAGGAGTTGGTGCACGGCTACGGCACTGCTGAATTGCCGCAGGGCCTGCCGACAGGAAAGCGGCGAATCGAAGGCCCGCCGACGAATGGCGCTGTACGCGCCTCGCCGCGACCTTGCGAGCTCATCAAGCTGTCAATGTGACGAGCTCAACTCATGCTTGCGAAGAGAAGCAATAAGGATTTGCCGAAGGATTGGAGTCTCTGATCGCGCAAGTCTCTCGTGAAATCGAGGTCATGGTTGTCTATGAGACGCAATTTTTCGTCGGTTACGTAGGCTAACGCCAGTTATGGCGATGTCTTGCCTGGCGTTATCGCCGACCTGCGATCCGCGCCATGTGCACCTGATGCAGCGTGATCTTGCGCACCTCGGCCTGGCTGGTCTCGATGTGCGCACGCAGCAGCATCGCGGCCTGGTCGCCGCGGTTGGCGCGGATCGCCTTCAGGATCTTGGCGTGTTCCTCGTACGTGGCGTCGATGCGCGGCTGCTTGGTGAAATCGAGCTGGCGAATGATGCGGATGCGGTCGGTCACGTCGCGGTGCACGCGCGCCATCTCGGCATTGCCGGCTGCTGCGACCAGCGAGCAGTGGAAAGCCTCGTCCCATTGCGCGACCTGCACCGTGTCTGAACTGCGCTGCGCCGCCGGCGCCAGCCAGATGCCGGACAGGGTGTCGAGCAGGCTGCGGTCGACGCGATGGTCGGTTTCGCAAAGCCGGTGCACGGCGGTGGTCTCCAGCACCATGCGCAGGTCGTAGAGCTGTTCGAACTGGTCGAAGTCGAAGGGCAGCACGCGCCAGCCGCTGCGGAACAGCACCTCGACGAAGCCTTCCTGCTGCAGCCGGAACAAGGCTTGCCGCACCGGTGTGCGCGAGACGCCGAGGCGTTCGCTGATCTCGCTCTCGGTGAAGCGGTCGCCCGGCACCAGGCTGAACTCGGCGACGTCGCGCTTGAGCTGCGCATAGACCTCGTCGGCGCGGGTACGGAAGACGGCGGCCTCGGCCGCGGGCTGGGAAGAGAGGGAACGGGATCGGACGGTGGACACGCGGGGATGTTAGTCGTTGCCCGACAGGACCGCGATCAGCGCGGCGCTCGGCGCGGTCCAGCCGACGATGGCGCCCTGGGCGCGGATCATCTCGATGGCGGCGGTCTTGAAGGCGGGGAAATAGCTTTCGGTGCAGTCTTCCAGCAGCAGGCAGTCGTAGCCGCGGTCGTTGGCCTCGCGCATGCTGGTCTGCACGCACACTTCGGTGGTGACGCCCATGAACACCAGCTTGCGGATGCTGCGCTGCTGGAGCATGGACTGCAGCCCCGTCGCGTAGAAGGCGCCCTTGCCGGGCTTGTCGATCACGATCTCGCCGTCGATGGGCGCGAGCGCATCGATGATCTGGTTGCCGGGTTCGCCGGCGACCAGGATGCGGCCCATGGGGCCCGTGTCGCCGATGCGCAGCGCGGGATTGCCGCGGTTGCGCTTGGCGGGCGGGCAGTCGGCGAGGTCGGGGCGGTGGGCTTCTCTTGTGTGGATGACGAGGCCGCCTTTTTTTCTCCACGCGTGGAGCACCGACTGCGTCGCGGGCACGATAGCCTGGAGCAGCGAGACGTCGTTGCCCAGCGTTTCGCCGAAGCCGCCGGGTTCGACGAAGTCTTTCTGCATGTCGATGATGACGAGTGCTGTGCGGTCGAGGTCGAACTCGTAGGTGAAGGGGTTGGCTTCTATCTGCATGGCTTTCCTCTTTGCCTATCTCTCTCTGCTGAGGCCTGGGGCCGGGTCTCGCCCCGGCGGGCGACTCACTTTCTTTTGCGTCGCCAAAAGAAAGTAAGCAAAGAAAAGGCGACCCCACTGTGCGCGTCCCTGCGCTTCGCTACGGGCAACCTGCGGTGCTCGCTTTTCTTTGGTTACTTTCTTTGGCGAGACAAAGAAAGTGACTCGCCCGCCGGGGCGAATTCCCGGCTCCGGCGCCAAACAAAGCGCAACGCATAAATCAAAGGCCCAAGTGCCCCCACCCCAACCCTCCCCCAGAGGGGGAGGGAGCAAGGCACGGAGCAAGACAGAAGTCATGCGTGATGCCCCCCACCCATATGCGCCCCCAACACATGCCGCTCCGCAGAAGCAGCCGAAGTCTCGAACACGATCCGCCCTTCGCTCATCACCACGATCCGGTCCGCCAGTTCCAGCAGCTCGTCGAGGTCCTCGCTCACGAGCAGCACTCCCCCGCCCTTCTGCCGCACCTGCACGATCCGCCCATGGATCTCGCGAACCGCAGCGAAGTCGAGCCCGAACACCGGATTCGCAGCAATCAGCACGTTGATCTCGCCGGCCAGTTCGCGCGCCAGCACCGCACGCTGCACGTTGCCGCCCGAGAGACTGCGGATCGGCGCGCCCTCGCCCTGCGTCTTGACGCCGTACTCGGCGATCCACTCGCGCGCGCGGCTGCGCCAGGCTGCGAAGTTCAGTACGCCGCCGCGCGCCAGCGGCGGCTGATCGAAGTCGCGCAGCGCCATGTTCTCCGCCACGCTGAGATCGCCGACGCAGGCGTTGCGCAGCGGCTCCTCGGGCAGGCTGCGCACCTTCAGCCGACGGTTTTCCGCGCGCCGCGCGGCATAGGGCTCGCCCATCACCGTCACGCGGCCGGCAAGCCGGGGACGCTGGCCGACCAGCGCCTCGACCAGTTCGCGCTGGCCATTGCCCGAGACGCCGGCCACGCCGAGGATCTCGCCCGCGCGCACCTGGAGGCTCAGGTCGTGCACGGCCAAGGTGCCGCGGTCGCCCTGCGCCTGCAGGCCGTCGACCTGCAACGCGACGGGCGCATCCGCCGCCGTGTCCTTCATTGCATGGAGCGCGCGGCCCACCGGTGCGGGTGCCGTGTCGCCCTCGGGCGGCGGCGCCTCGCCTTCGCCCATCATCGCGGCGGCCAGCCGCGCGGGGTCGGTCTCGGCCACCCGGCAGTGATGCACCGCCTTGCCGCGCCGGAGCACCGTCACGCTGTCGGCGTACGCCATCACCTCGCGGAACTTGTGCGTGATGATGAGCACGGTGCACAGGCCGCTCTTCGCAAACTCGCGCACGTGGCCCAGCACCTCGTCGGCCTCCTGCGGCGTCAGCACCGAGGTCGGCTCGTCGAGGATCAGCAGGCGCGGTTTCAGGTAGAGCTGCTTCAGCAACTCCAGCTTCTGCTTCTCGCCGGCCGCCAGTTCCGAAGGCCGCCGGTCGAGGTCGAGGCTGAAGGGCGTGGTGGCCAGAAAGGCCTGCAGTTCGGCGCGCTTGCGTTTCCAGTCGATCAGGGCCGGCGTCTTGCCGCCGGCCAGCAACAGGTTCTCGGCCACCGTCATGCCCGGCGCCAGGGTGAAGTGCTGGTAGACCATGCCGATGCCGAGCGCACGCGCCACCACGGGGTTGGCGATCTCCTGTTCGCGCCCGTCGATCAGGATGCTGCCCTCTTCCGCGCGCTGGAAGCCCGCGACGCACTTGACCAGCGTGCTCTTGCCGGCGCCGTTCTCGCCAAGCAGCGCATGCACGGTGCCGGGCTCGACCCGCATCGTGACGCTGTCCATCGCGGTGAAGCTGCCGAAGCGCTTGGTCAGCTGGTAGGTGTCGAGCGCGAGCGCGCCGGTGCCGGTGGGCAGCGCGCCGATGAGTTGGGGCGAGAGTTCGGACATGCGGCGAGTCCCGGGCCTACATCGCCGCCAGCGCGTCGAGCAGCGCGCTCGAATGCGCATGCGCGCCGAACACGCCGCCCTGCATCGTGACCATCTTCAGCGCCGCGAGATGGTTGCCGTGGTCGGTCGCGGCCGTGCAGTCCGACAGCAGCAGGCATTCGAAGCCGCGGTCGTTGGCGTCGCGCATCGTCGTGTGCACGCACACGTCGGTCGTGATGCCGGCGAGGATCAGGTTCTCGATGCCGCGCGTGCGCAGCACCAGCTCTAGATCGGTGGCGTAGAAGGAGCCCTTGCCGGGCTTGTCGATCACCACCTCGCCCGCGATCGGCGCGAGCGCGGGAATGATCTCCCAGCCCGGCTCGCCGCGCACCAGGATGCGGCCGCACGGGCCGTCGTCGCCGATGCCCACGCCATCGGCGCCGATCTGCCGCGAGCGCCAGCGCTTGTTGGCCGGCAGGTCCGCCAGATCGGGCCGGTGGCCTTCGCGCGTATGGATGATGTGGAAGCCCAGCGGCCGCAGGCGCGCCAGCATGCGCGCGATCGGCTCGATCGGTGCCTGCACCAGCGACAGGTCGTAGCCCATCACATCGACATAGCCGCCCTTGCCGCAGAAGTCGGTCTGCATGTCGATCACGATCAGCGCGGTGTTGTCGGGCCGGAGCGCGCCGTTGAAGGGCCACGCGTAGGGCTCGGCGGCGACGAAGCATTCGGGTTGCATGGGCGTGCTCATGACGAGGATGAAGGGGTCATTGGCACCTGCGGCACCAGCGGATGCGTCTCGGGGCCCTTGTAGGCACGCACCGGCGAGGGGAAGCCGAAGCCGGTGCCGTCGGTCACCGTCACGAGGTCGCTCCACGGCAGCTTGTAGCGGCCGGCCGCCATGTCCTGCATGTAGGTATAGGGGCAATCCTGCGCGCCGCCCTTCACCGCCACGTAGCCGCGGTGGTAGAGCTGGTAGATGTTGTTCTCCACGCCCCAGCCGGTGCGCGCTTCGCGCACCAGGTCGGGCCTGAGTTCCGCGGTGACGATCTCGTCGGCGCGCCCGCCCCCCTCCACCAGCACCGTGCCGTCGAAGTTGCAGAACATGCCCTCGCCCATCGAGTCGAAGCTGCCGTCGCTGCCGCACATGCACACGCTCGCCGTGTACGCGAGGTTGCAGAAGGCGTTGGCCTGGTTGGTGATGCGCCAGGCGTGGCGGATCGGCGCCGTGTAGCCGGCCGTTCGGATGATGATCTCGGCGCCCTTGTAGGCGGCCTCGCGCGCCATCTCGGGCAGCATGCCGTCGTGGCAGATGATGAGCGCGAGCTTGCTGCCGTTGGGGCCGTCGCACACGGGCACGCCCAGGTTGCCGGGCTCCCAGGGCTCGACCGGCACCCAGGGATGCATCTTGCGGTAGTAGAGCCGGATGGCGCCCTTGTCGTCGATGACCAGGCCGCTGTTGTACGGGTTGCCGCCGGGGTTGGCCTCCATGATCGAGAAGCAGCCCCAAATCAGGTTGTCGACGCAGGCCTGGCGGAAGGCCGCCACCTCGGGGCCGTCGAGCGAACACATGATCTCGGGCGCGGTGTCCATCGACAGGCCGTGCAGCGCGTACTCCGGGAACACGACCAGGTCCATCGTGCCCTGGTTGCGCCGCGCCTTGGCGACCAGCTCGCAGATGCGCTGCGTCTGCGCCGCCAGATCGGCGGGCGTCTTGACGACCGGCAACTGCAGCTGCAACAGGCCGACGACCACGCCGTGCGCCGATTTGTTGAGACCACCCAGACCGCTCATTGCTTGTCTCCTTGTCAGCGGGTCGACGAAAGCTCGCCGGGGCTGCCGACGGCCACGCTGCCCGGCTTGCAGGTCAGCACCAGGATCACGAGCGTGAGCACATAGGGCACCGTGTTGAAGAGGTGGTAACCCCAGCCCACGCCGATCGATTGCAGCGCCGGGCCGATCGCGCCGGCGCCGCCGAACAGCAGCGCCGCGCCGATGCAGCGCAGCGGACTCCAGCGCGCGAAGATGACCAGCGCCACCGCGATCAGACCCTGCCCGCTCGAGATGCCTTCGTTCCAGCTCCCCGGATAGAAGAGCGTGAGCGAGGCTCCGCCCAGCCCCGCGATGAAGCCGCCCGCGGTGGTGGCCGCGATGCGCAGGCCCGAGACCGAGTAGCCGAGCGCGCGCGTCGCATTGGCCGAGTCGCCCGCCATGCGCACCAGCAGGCCGATGCGCGTGCGCGCGAAGGCCCACCAGAGCACGAAGGCCAGCGCGATGCCGACCGGCACCAGCGCATTGACCTGCAGCGCCGAACGCACCACCGGGTTATCGCTCCAATCGCCCAGCGGGATCGCCGGCAGCTGCGGCGCCTGCGGCTGGATCAGCGGCTTGCCGAGGTAGAACGCTAGCCCGGTGCCGAACAGCATCAGCGCGATGCCGGTGGCGACGTCGTTGACGCGATCGAGCGAGCACAAGAGACCGTGCAGCAGCGCGAGCAGTGCTCCCGCGGCAGCGCCGATCAGCACGCCGAGCCAGGCCGATCCGGTGAGCCACGCGCCGCCGAAGGAGGCCATGGCCGACAGCACCAGCACGCCTTCGAGGCCGAGGTTGATGCGTCCCGATTTCTCGGTCAGGCATTCGCCGAGGCTGACGAAAAGAAAGGGCGCGCCGACGCGCAAGGCGCCCCCAACGATGCCGGCCACGAGAGCGATCCACTGGTCGGCCGTCATGCGGGCTCCTTCTGCATCTGCGCCTCGGCGGCGCGCGGCGCGCGGCTCTTCAGCAGCGCTTTCCAATCGACCATGCGCAAGCCTTCGCTCGCCAGGATCAGCACGAAGGCCAGGCCCTGCAGCACCAGCACCGACGCATCGGGCAGGCCGAGCCGCCGTTGCAGCAAGCTGCCCGCGGCACCGAAGCCGCCGAACAGGATCGCCACGGGAATCACGGCCACCGGGTTGTGGCGCGCGATGAAGGACACCAGGATGCCGGCATAGCCATAGCCCGCGATCAACGAGGCGTTGGCATTGGTGTGAACCGCCGCCACCTCCACCGCGCCGGCCACGCCCGCGCACGCGCCGCCGAGGCCGCAGGCAGCAAGGATCAATCGGTTCGCAGGCAGCCCGACCAGTTGCGCGGTGCGCGGATTGCCGCCCACCACGCGCACCGCGAAGCCCGATGCAGTGGCCCGCAGCCACAAGCCCGAGGCCAGGCACGCGACGACGCCGATCGCCAGGCCCCAGTGCACGTCCGAGCCGCCGATGCCGCCGATGGCCAGCCCGTCCGCCAGCGATCGCGTGGCCGGCTTGTTGAGGCTGGCCGGGTCGCGCAGCGCGCCTTCGACCAGGTGCTTGAAGAGCCCGATCGCAACGTAGGCCAGCAGCAGGCTGCTGATGGTTTCGTTGATGCCGCGGTACTGGCGCAGCCAGCCGGCGAGCGCGATCCACAGCGCGCCGGCCAGCGCGCCGGCGATGCACAGGATCACCGTGCCGGCCAGGTTGCCCGGCAGCGCAATCGCATAGGGCAAGGCCGCGCAGGCCAGCCCGCCGAGCACCACCGCGCCCTCGCCGCCGATGATGACCAGCCCGGCGCGCGCGGGAATCGCGACGCACAGCGCGGTGAGCATCAGCGGCGCGGCGCGCTGCAAGGTGTTCTGCCACGAGAACCAGTCGCCGAACGCACCCTTGAAGAGGATGACCCAGACCTCCAGCGGGCTCACGCCGGCGAACCAGACGAAGACGCCGAACAGCAGCAGCGCCGCCGCGATGGCGAACACGGGCAGAGCGGCTTCCTTCAGCGCGTTTTGCATGGTCGGCTCGAAAACGGCGAGGGTTTCAGCCGATGGAGCCGACCACGCCTTCCACCAGGTAGTTCATCTTCTCGAGTTCGAGATCGGTCTGCTTGAGCGCCTTGCCGGCCGGGATCACGACCGCGCCCTTGTTGTCCTTCAACCCGCCCTGGAAGATGTCGAAGGTGCCCGCGATCATCTTGGCCTTGATGTCGTCGGCGTTCTTCTTCGCCGCGTCCGTCACCATCGGGCCGTAGGCGGAGGTCTTCACGTAGCCCTCCTTCAAGCCGCCGCGCAGGAAGTTCGGATGCGGCTTGCCGTTCTGAGCGGCGTCGATGGCGGTCTTGTAGGCCGTGAGCCAGTTCCATTCGGCGCCGGTCAGGTAGGCGTTGGGTGCCAGCTTGGCCTGGCTCGCGTGGTAGCCGCAGACCATCTTGCCGCGCTTGGCCGCGGTCTCGACCACCACCTTCGGCCCGTCGACGTGCATCGTGAACACATCGCAGCCCTGGTCGGCCAGGCTGTTGGTGGCTTCGGCTTCCTTCACCGCCATCGACCAGTCGCCGGTGAAGATCACGCTGCAGGTGATGCCGGGCTTGACCGAGCGCGCGCCCATGGTGAAGGCGTTGATGTTGCGCAGCACCTGCGGAATCGGCTTGGCCGCGACGAAGGCGATCTTGTTGCTCTTGGTCATGTGGCCGGCGATCACGCCGTTGAGGTACTGGCATTCGTCGATGTAGCCGAAGAAGCTGCCCACGTTCTTCGGATGCTTGCCTTCGGACCAGAGGCCGCCGCAATGCGAGAAGCGCACGTCGGGGTTCTTGGGCGCCACGGCCAGGATGTGCGGATCGAAGTAGCCGAAGGAGGTCGGGAAGAGCAGCTTGGCGCCGTCCTGCGCGATCATGCCGGTCATGGTCTTCTGCACGGCCGCGGTCTCGGGCACGTTCTCTTCTTCCACCAGCTTGAGGCCGGGCAGCTTCTTGAGCTCCGCCGCGGCCTGTGCATGCGCCTGGTTGTAGCCGTAGTCGTCGCGCGGGCCGACGTAGATCACGCCCACGGTCAAGGGCTTCTGCGCCTGGGCCAGCGCACTCCATCCGCCGAGCGTGGTGGCGGAGGCGAGCGCTGCGAGGGACTTGAGGGAATCGCGACGATTGAACTGGCTCATGGTTTGCTCCAAGAAGTGAGTGGGGACTGGAAGAGATCGATCAGGGAAGCAGGCTCACGTGGGCGGCTACCACGCGCCAGCCTTCGGCGGTGCGCATCCAGGTCTGGCTCTGGCGCCCCGTCTTCGCGCTGCCTTCGCGGCGGAACTCGACGTTGGCCGTGGCGAAGTCGCGGCCATAGGTGGTGATGACGGTGCGCAGCAGCTCGCGCGCCAGGCCTTGCGAAGGACGCGCGGCGCGGAAGGCCTGGATGGCTTCATGGCCGTAGAGGTTCTCGGTCGCGCCGTAGCGCAGCGTGTGCGGACTGTTCCAGAACAGTTCGTCGAGCACCTCGACCTTGTTGTGGACCAGCGCGTGTTCGTAGCGCGCGAATGCGGCCGTCACTTCGGCCAGCACGTCGGGGAGGTTGATCTCGGGTGTCATGTGGATCGTTCAGGCCAGGTTGGCGACGGGCGCATTCACGATGCCGGCGGATTCGAGCGCCGCGGCCACGCGCAGCACCAGGTCTTCGCGCCACGGCGCACCGATGACCTGCACGCCGATCGGCAGGCTCGCATGCGCGCCCCACACCGGCACCGCGCACACCGGCAGGCCGATGCACGAGATCGGCTGCGTGAGCACGCCCATGTTGGCGCGCAGCGGCACGCGCTGCCCGTTGAGCTCGAGCCACTCGGCACCGATCGGCGTGGCGGCGCAGGGCGTGGCCGCGGCGAGCAGGATGTCGAAGCGCTCGAAGAGCCGCGACACCTGCTGCGCATAGAGCCGGCGCACGCGCTGCGCGCGCGCCACCCAGGCGGCCGGCAGCAGCGCGCCGGCCAGGAAGCGGTCGCGCGAGAGCGGCTCGAAGTCGTGCGCGCGGGCGCGCAGGTCGGGCAGGTGCAGCGCGGCGCCTTCGGCATTGGTGATCAGGAAGGCGGCAGCGCGGCCGGCCTCGACCATCGGCAGTTCGACCGTGCGCACCGCGCCCAGCGCCTGGGCGACGGTGTCGACCGCGGTGAGCGCCTCGGCCTGCGCGCGCTCGCGGAAGTAGCCGCCGAGCACGCCGATGCGCAGGCCCTGCAGGCCGCGCGAGAGCCCCAGGGCGACCGGCTCGACGACGCGTTGTGCGCAACCCGGATCGCGCGGGTCCGGCCCTTCGGGTCCCTGCATCGCGTCGTAGGCCAGCGCGAGGTCGCGGGCCGAACGTGCAAACGGGCCGAGGTGGTCGAGGCTCGACACGAAGGGATAGCTGCCGGTGCGCGGCAGGCGGCCGAAAGTGGGCTTGAGCCCGAACACGCCGTTGAGCGAGGCCGGCACGCGGATCGACCCGTTGGTGTCGGAACCCAGCGTGAGCGGCACCTGCCCCGCTGCGACCGCGGCGCCGGATCCGCCCGAGGAGCCGCCGGCGATGCGGTCGAGGTCGTGCGGGTTGTGGGTCGCGCCGACGTGGCTGTTCTCGGTCGTGAAGCCGTAGGCGTACTCGTCCATGTTGAGCGCGCCGACCAGCACCGCGCCGGCGCTTTCAAGGCGGCGCACCAGTGCCGCGTCGCTGCGCGCGGGCATGCTTTCGCGCTCGATCTGCGAGCCGGCGAGCGTCGGCAGTCCGGCGATGTCGAACAGGTTCTTGACGGCGAAGGGCACGCCCAGCAGCGGCAACTCGCGCGTACGCACGCCGAAGTCGGAGGCCAGCGACGCATCGACCTGCGCCGCACGCCGCAAGGCGCGCTCGCGCACGACGTCGGTGAATGCATTGACGCGGCCATCGGTTGCCGCGATGCGGTCCAGGCTGGCCTGGACCAGCGCCGTCGCGCTCGTGCTGCCGGAGCGCACCGCCTGCGCCATCGCCGCGCAGTCCTGCCGGAGCAAGGCGGCTGGATTCATTCGCGGAACTCCACGGGGACGACCGGGACGAAGTGCACGGCGGGCTCGTCGTGCGCGTCCAGCGGCACGGCTTCCACGACGGCCGCGAATTCCGCGGCCAGCGCGAAGTAGCGCAGCACGCCCGGACGGTGGTCGGGCCGAAGCCGCAGGTCGAGCGCGACCGAGGCGGCGTCGACACAGGCTTCGATCTGCTTGGGCGTCATGGCGGCCACCTTCTCTTTCAGCGGCGCACTTCGCGCTGGAAGATCTCGAGGCTGAGCTTCTTCATGCTGATGAAGCTCGGCGCGCTCAAGGTCTCCAGCGTGCGCGGACGCGCGTCGGCGTAGTCGAGGATCTCCGCCACCTTGGTCGGCCGCTTGGTGAGCAGCAGCACCTGGTCGGCCAGGTACACAGCTTCCTCGAGATCGTGCGAGACCAGGAGCATCGTGGTGCCGGTCTGCATGAAGACTTCCTGCAGCTTCTCGCGGATGAAGAGCGTCATCTCGAAGTCGAGCGCGGAGAAAGGCTCGTCGAGGAAAAGCACCTCGGGGTTCGGCGCCAGCGCCCGCATGATCGAAGCCGTCTGCTGCTGGCCACCCGAGAGCTCATACGGGTAGCGCTTGAGGTCGAACTTGACGTCGAAGGAAGCCACCAGCTCCGCCATGCGCCGGTCGACCTCGGCCTTGGAGCGGCCTTCGAGCTTCAGCGGGTAGGCGATGTTGTCGATGGTGCGCATCCACGGGAACATCGCCTCGCGGTAGTTCTGGAACACGTAGCCGATCTTGGTGTCTTTCAGCGACTTGCCGTCGAACAGGATCTCGCCCGAATCGATGGGAATCAGCCCCGCGATCATGTTGATCAAGGTCGACTTGCCGCAGCCGTTGGGGCCGAAGACCGAGACGATCCGGTTCTTGGGGATGTCGAGGTCGAAGTTCTCGTACAGCGGCCAGCCTGCGAAGTACTTGGTGAGGCCGCGGATGGTGATGTGCGTGCCGGCCGGGCCGGGCGCGAAGACGGGCTTCGGCACATCGGCGTACACCGGGCCGTTGATGACGGTGTCGGTGGCGGCCCTCATCTTCCGCTCCAGTGCACGATGCGGCGCTCGGCGACCAGGAAAAGGATGTTCAATGCGTAGCCCAGCGCACCGGCCGCAAGGATCGCCGCGTACATGCTCTTGACGTTGAGCACCTGCTGCGCGTCGATGATGCGGTGGCCCAGGCCGTTGTCGGAGCCGATGAACATCTCGGCCACGATCACGATGACCAGCGCCATCGAGACCGCCGAGCGCAGGCCGACGAAGGAAGGCTGCAGGCTTTCCCACACCAGAACGTCCTTGAAGATCTGCCAGCGCGAGGCACCCATCACGCGCGCCGCCATCACGCGCTGCTTGCGTGCGTTGATCACGCCGTAGGCACTGTTGAAGACCACGATCAGGAGCGCGCCGAAAGCCGCGATCGCGACCTTGTTGACGTCCGACACGCCGAAGATCAGCAGGAACAGCGGGATCAGCGCCGACGACGGTGTGGAGCGGAAGAAGTCGATCAGGAACTCGACGCTGCGGTACGCCTTCTCGTTGCTGCCGAGCAGTACGCCGAGCGGCACGCCGATGGCCGCCGCGATCAGGAAGGCCTGCAGCGTGCGCCAGACCGTGACCGCGAAGTCCATCAGCAGCGGCCCGCCCGCCAGGCCCGTGACCAGCGCCGCGAGGGTGTCCGTCGGCGTCGGCAGCAGGATCGGCTTGATGAAGCCGAGCCGCACCACCAGGTCCCAGAGGATGAACAGCGCGACGGGGCCGATGGCCGGCAGCCACTTGCTCCATGGCGACTTCTTCGGCGCCGACGAAGCGGCGCCGGCGGATGCGGTCCATGGCGCGGCGGCCGCGGGGCTGGTGTTCGTGGCGGCCATGGTCACCCCTTGTAGAGCAACCCGTCCACCGGCACCTTCTTCTCGAAGATGCCTTTCTCGGTGAACAGGTCGTAGAACTTCTGGAAGTAGGCGACGTCGCTGGGCTTGAACTCGTTGTAGAGCATGTAGGAAGCCAGCGGCACCTCGGCGGTGAGCGCGCCCTCGATCGCGGTGTAGCCCTTCATGTGCTGCCGCGCGTCTTCGGGCTTGGTGCGCACCAGCTCGACGCCGCGCGCGTAGGCGGCGATGAATTTCTTCGCCGCCTCGGGGTTCTTCTTGATGAACTCGGTGGTCAGGCTGGCGGCACCGCCGTGCCACGGCGCCATCGGATCGCCGAGGATGTACTTGGCGACCACGCCGGCCTCGATCACGCGCGTGGTGCCGTTCATGCGGCCGACCGTGCCGGTGGGCTCCAGCGTGTAGCAGGCATCGACCTGGCCCGCCACCAGCGACGCGACGTGCTGGCCGATCGGCAGTTCGGAGACCATCGCGCCGGTGGCGCCTGCGCGCTCCAGCATGGTCTTGCACAGGGTCACGTTCTGGATGCCGGGGCCCGAGGCGACCTTCTTGCCCTTGAGATCGGCCATGGTCTTGATCGGGCTGTCCTTGGCGACGATGAACTCGTCGAGCACGAACTTGGCGTTGCTCGGATTGGTGCAGAAGATCTTGAACAGCCCGGGCTGCGCGATCTCGCCGATGGCGAGGTTGGCCGAGCCGGTGCCGTTGGAACTGCCGTCGGAGCGCCCCGAGAGCATCGCCTCCATCACCTGCTGCGCGCCGGCGAACTTGAGCGGCTCGACGTCGAGGCCGGCTTCCTTGAAGTAGCCGCGATCGATGGCCGCGAAGAAAGGCAGGCCGGCCGCGACCGGCCAGAAGCCGATGCGGATCTTCGGCGCCGCCTGGGCCAGCACCAGCGAGGGTGCCGCGAGCGCGGCGAGGCCCGCGGCGCCAGCCTGCAGCACGCGTCGTCGCGAGGCAGGCGGGATCTGTCGGCTGATGCTCATGAAACACTCCTTGTCGTTGACTTGCGGGATTCCATGTAGCGGCGCCAGCCGCCCAGGTGCGTGATGTCCTCGGCGCCTTCGAGCGCCAGCCCTTCGCACAGAAAGCCCTGCACGCTGCTGCCGTCGGCGAGCGCGAGCGTGCCGATGCCGAGCGGCGCCGGGATCAGCGAGACGAAAGCGCCGTAGTGCGCGAGCGGCATCTGCCAGACCTCGACCGCGATCGCTGCACCTTCCGTGCCCGCCACGCGCACCAGGCCGGGCTTGGGCGGTACGGTGCCTGGCAAGGCATAGAGGCGGTAGTGCGGCGCAGTCGAGGTCTCTGCCACCAGGGTCGCGCCGCGCTCGGTCAGCTGGCCGTTGAGCGGCATGCCCGACAGGTGGGCGCCGACGACCGCGACCTTGGCCATCGGCTGGGCCGCCATCACGGGCAACTGCTCGGGCGCAGGCAGCGGCGCGCCGGTCGCACCGAGCGGCAGGCCGGTGGCATGGTGGAAACGCTGGCCCAGCTCGGCCAGCTGGAAGTCGCTGCCGCAGCGGCCGATCAGCGTGATGCCGAAGGGCAGGCCGTCGTCGCGCAGGCTGCTCGGCACCGAGATCGCGGCGTAGTCGAGCAGGTTCACGAAGTTGGTGTATTCGCCGAGGTTGCGGTTGAGCGCGACCGGCGCGGCCCGCATGGCCTCGGTCGTGTAGTGCGCCGGCGCGGTGGGCACCAGCAGCACGTCGATGTCGTTCCACATCGCCGCCGCGCGCTGACCCAGCGCGTGCAGCCGGGTGCGGGCATCGACGAAGTCGGCGGCGCTGTAGCGCCGGCCCTCGGCCAGGATGCCGCGCACCGGCTCGACCACCTCGGCCTCGTGCACATCGAAGAAGCTGCGCACCGCGGCATAGCGCTCGGCCACCAGCGCGCTGTCGTAGAGCAGCGCGGCCGCTTCGGCCAGCGGCGCATAGTCGATCGCGACCGGGGTGCCGCCCAGGGCCTGCATCTGCGCGACGGCATGCTCGAAGGCCGCGGCCGACAGCGCGTCGCCGAAGAAGCGCGGCGCCGAGGGCACGCCGAAGCGGAAGCGCGCAGGCAGGGGCTCGGTGGCCAGCTTGAGGCTGCGCGCGTACGGGTCTTCGGCGTCGAAGCCCATCGCCGCCTGCAGCACGCGCGCGGCCAGCCCCACCGTCCTGGCGAAGATCGACACGCAATCCACGCTCTGCGCCGCCGGCACCACGCCGCGCGCACTGATCAGGCCGCGCGAGGGCTTGATGCCGACGATGTTGTTGAGCCCCGCCGGCACGCGGCCGGAACCCGCCGTGTCGGTGCCCAAGGCGAAGTCGACCTGGCCCGTCGCCACCACGTAGGCCGAACCGGAACTCGAGCCGCCGGAGACATAGCGCGCATCGAAGCTGTTGGGCACGGCGCCATAGGGCGAACGCGTGCCGTTCAGGCCGCAGGCGAACTGGTCGAGGTTGGTCTTGCCGGCGAGGCTTGCACCGGCATCGAGCAGGCGCTGCACCACATGCGAGTGGGCAGAGGGCGTGCGCGCGAAGGACGGGCAGGCGGCCGTGGTCGGCACGCCGGCGGCGTCGATGTTGTCCTTGGCGGCGAAGCGCAGACCGGCGAGCGGCCCTTCGGCCGCACCGGCCAGCGGCGGATCGAGCCGCGCGATCCATGCCTCGGCGGCCCATCCGTCTTTTTGCGTGTCGGCCTCGCCGCGAAGCGAGGGTTCTTCATGCACCATCATCAAGCATCCCGTCTTGTGTACAAGATGTGATGCAAGCGTCGTGCCAGGACATCCCGGCGGCGCGGCGCCCCTTCCGGCGACGGTCGGATCAGTGCAGGTTCAGAGCGCGGTCAGCGGCTCGAAGGCAACGCCTTTGCCGGCCGCCTGCCTGATCGGCTCCAGGTCGACGCCGGCGCGCAGCGCACGCAGCAATGCGGTGTCCATGTAGACGCGCTCTTCGGCGATCCTCCCGTCCTTGAGGCGAAATTTGTCGACGCCGCGCCAATCGAAACGCTGGCCGCCGACCTGGCGCGTGCATTGCCATTCGATGATCACGATGTCGCCGCGCGAGGTCCAGTCGAGCAACTGCCAGACGAGATCGGGCGCGGCTTCCCGCTGCACGTCGTTGAGCCGACCGAGTTCGCTGCCGCTGATGGGGCGGTCGACCAGCGGTGTGTGCAGCACGCCATCCGGATGCCAAAGCGCGAGAAAGGCGTCGCCGTCCCTCGCGGCCCATGCTGCGGCAAACTGGGTGACGAAGGCCTGGACTTCTGCATCGGTCATGGATCGGCTCGCGCTCTCGGTGTGATGGAAGACGCGATGATCGTGGCGCGCCCGCAGTTCGCCCGGCCATATCCGGACATCATCATCCGACTATCCGACGGCAAGCATTCCTGAAAGGACCACCGTGAAGATTCTCGTGACCGGCAGCTCCGGCCATCTCGGCGAAGCGCTGATGCGCCGCCTTCGACACTCGACGCACGATGCCGTCGGCATCGACGTGCTGGCGTCGCCCTTCACCCACCACGCCGGCTCGATCGCCGACCGCGCCTTCGTCGCGCGCTGCATGCGGGGCGTCGACGCCGTGCTCCACACCGCGACGCTGCACAAGCCGCACGTGGCGACGCACAGCCGGCAGGACTTCGTCGACACCAACATCACCGGCACGCTGAATCTTCTCGAAGAAGCCACGGCCGCCGGCGTCGGCGCCTTCGTCTTCACCAGCACGACGAGCGCCTTCGGCCGCGCGCTGACGCCGCCGCCGGGCGCGCCGGCCGCGTGGATCACCGAGGACGTGGCGCCGGTGCCGAAGAACATCTACGGCGTCACCAAGGTCGCGGCCGAGGACCTGTGCGAGCTGTTCCAGCGCCAGCACGGGCTGCCCTGCATCGTGCTGCGGACCTCGCGCTTCTTCCCCGAGGCCGACGACCAGAAGCACGTGCGCGAGCGCTACGAGGACGTCAACGCCAAGGTCAACGAGTTCCTGCACCGGCGGGTCGACGTCGAGGACGTGGTCGATGCGCACCTGCTGGCCATCGAGCGCGCAGCCGGCATCGGATTCGGCCGCTACATCATCAGCGCGAGTTCGCCGTTCGGGCCCGAGGACTTGCCGGCGCTGCGCACCGATGCACCCTCGGTGGTCGCGCGCCACGTGCCGCAGTTCGAGGCCGAGTACGCGCGCCGCGGATGGACGATGTTCCCGGAGATCGACCGCGTCTACGTCAACGAGCGCGCACGCGCCGAACTGGGCTGGCGTCCGCGCCACGACTTCGCGGCCGTGATCGATCGACTGCGCGAATGCGGCGACCATCGCAGCGCGCTGGCGCAGGCGATCGGCTCGAAGGGCTACCACGCGACCGCGTTCGAGGACGGGCCGTATCCGGTGGAGCAGGCGCCCTAAGCCATCCGGCGCAGATCGCGCCCTCAGCCGCGCTTCGCCGCGCGGTAAAGCCCCTCGACCTTGGGCAGGTTGGCCTCGAGCTTGGCGATGCGGTCGGTCCCGCTCGGATGCGTCGACAGGAAACTCAGGCCGCCCTGGTTCTTCGAGGCCTGCGCCATCTTGTTCCACAGCGACACCGAGGCCTTGGGATCGAAGCCGGCGCGCGCGGCCAGTTCGAGCCCGACCAGGTCGGCATCGGTCTCGTCGCTGCGGCTGAACTTGAGCGTGATCAGTTGCGTGCCGGCCCGCGCCGCGAGATCGCCGGCCTGGCCGAGACCCAGCAGCTGGGCCGTGATCGACAGCGCGGCGCCGGTGCCCGCGCTCTTGGCCAGCCGGGCACGCGCATGTTCGCGCAGCGCATGCGCCATCTCGTGGCCCATGACCATCGCGACCTCGTCATCGGAAAGCTTCAGCTGGTCGAGGATGCCGGTGAAGAACGCGATCTTGCCGCCCGGCATGCAGAAGGCGTTGATCTGCTTGCTGCCGATCAGGTTGACTTCCCACTTCCAGCGCGCGGCGCGCTCGTTCCACTGCGCAGCGAAGGGGATGAGGCGTGCCGCGATGGCGCGCAGCCGCTGCAGCTGCGCATTGCCGTCGGAGGCCAGCGCGCCCTTCGCCTTGGCCTGCGCCATCAGCTGGCCGTACTGCTGCACGCCGGCCTGCTCGACGTTCTCGGCCGGCACCAGATTGCGCGCCACCGAGGCCTTGCCGACCTCCACCTGCGCGAGCGCCGGAGTCGCCACAGCAGCGCCCGCCGCCAGCAGAAATGCACGGCGGCCTTGCCAGGGTCCGGATCGGGGCGCGCAGTGCAAACACATGCGGGAATAATAAGAGAGCCCCAAAGACCCTCCTTCATGTCCTCACCTCCGGCTGCCGAATCCCCTCCTGCCCTCCCTTGGCGCGATGCGCTCAAGGTCTACCTCGAACCCGCGACCCTGCGCATGCTGGCGCTGGGCTTCTCCGCGGGCCTGCCCCTGTTGCTGGTGCTGGGCACGCTGAGCTTCAGGCTGCGCGAAGCGGGGATCGACCGCACCACCATCGGCTACCTGAGCTGGGTCGGCCTGGCCTACGGCTTCAAGTGGGTCTGGGCGCCGCTGGTGGACCGGCTGCCGATCCCGCCGCTGACCACGCTGCTCGGGCGCCGCCGCGGCTGGCTGCTGCTCGCCCAGATGATCGTGGTCGCCGGCCTCGTGGGCATGGCCTTCAACGATCCGCGCGCCGGCCTGCCCCCGCTGATCTGGTGCGCGCTGCTGGTGGCCTTCGGCTCGGCCACGCAGGACATCGCGCTCGACGCCTTCCGCATCGAATCGGCCGCGACGCGCAAGCAGGCGGCCCTGGCCGCTGCCTACCAGACCGGGTATCGGCTCGCGATGATCTGGGCCGGCGCCGGCGTGCTGTGGATCGCCGCCTGGGCCGAGATCGCCGGCACCGCGGGCTACCAGAACGGCGCCTGGAAAGCCGCGTACCTTGCGATGGCGGCCTCGATGGCGGTGGGTGTGATCACCGTGCTGCTGTCGCCCGAGCCGGTTCGCGTCGCGCTGCCGAAGGCGAAGAACGCGGCCGAGTGGCTGCAGAACGTGCTGATCGAGCCCTTTGCCGACTTCATCCGCCGCTACAAGTGGCAGGCCGCGCTGATCCTCGCGCTGATCGCGGTCTACCGCATCAGCGACGTGGTGATGGGCATCATGGCCAACCCTTTCTACGTCGACATGGGCTTCACCAAGGACGAGGTGGCGACCGTCAGCAAGATCTACGGCGTGGTGATGACGCTGGCCGGCGCCTTCGTCGGCGGCGTGCTCTCGATGCGCTTCGGCGTGATGCGCGTGCTGATGCTGGGCGCCATCCTGAGCGCCGCGAGCAACCTGCTGTTCGCCGGCCTGGCCTCGCGCGGGCACGACCTGACGGCGCTGGTGCTGGTGGTCTCGGCCGACAACCTGGCCGGCGGCATCGCGTCGGCGGCATTCATCGCCTACCTGTCGAGCCTGACCAACATCAGCTACTCGGCCACGCAGTACGCGCTGTTCAGCTCGCTGATGCTGCTGCTGCCCAAATTCATTGCCGGCTACTCGGGCGTCTTCGTCGACGCCTACGGCTATGGCCCCTTCTTCCTCGGCACGGCGGCGCTGGGGGTGCCGGTCTTGCTGTTGGTCGCGTTGGCTTCCCGGGCAACCAAAGTGGCGCCATAATGGAGCTACTTTGGAGCCTGAAATGACCAATCTCTCTATCAAGGACGTTCCCGACGAGCTGGCCGAACGGCTGCGGCAGCGCGCGGCGCGCAACCATCGATCGCTGCAGGGCGAGTTGATGGCGATCATCGAGCAAGCCGCAGGCGATTCCAAAGCCGCGCCGCAGCAGCTGACCGGTCCAGGCATCGGCGGGGCCGGCCGGCCGGTGCTTCGGCGCGGCACCAAGACCATCGAGGAGATCGCCGCCGTGCATCGCGCGCGCTTTCCGAAACCCATCGGCGCCGGGCCGAGCGCGGTCGACATCATCCGCGCAGAGCGGGACGCGCGGTGAAGAGCCCACCGCCGCCCGCACTCCACGTCGCCGAACCGCCCGCCGCCTACCAGCTGCGCCCGCCGATGGTGGTGGACTGTAGTGCGCTCAGCGCCGTCCTGTTCGACGAGCCCACGCGCGACGCCGCGCTGGCCCAGCTCGCCGGCCGCAGCCTGCACGCGCCGAACCTGCTCGATCACGAGATCGTCAGCGTCGCGCTCAAGAAGCGGCAGCAGGACTGGCCGGCGGACTCGCTCGCGCTGGCCCTGGCCGACTACTGCGCCTACGACATCGACCTGCATCCGATCGACCTCGCCGCGCAGTACGCGCTGGCGCAGCGCTATCAGCTCTCGGCGTACGACGCCGCCTATCTCTGGCTCGCAGCCGAGCTGCGGGCGCCGCTCGCCACCTTCGACCGCAAGCTCGCCACCGCCGCACAGACGCACCTGAGCACCTTGGGCTGAGGCAGCGCGCGTAGGACATTTACCGACCCCGCGGGGGTCGAAGTAGCTGGTAGGCTGTGATGTTCTTCACATCTCACGCGTCTTCACTCTTTCCATCGTGCCGCCCTCTCGCATTTCCCCTCTCCAAATCAGCGCCTTCACCGCGACCTCGGCCGTCGGCGTCGGCAAGGAAGCCCTCATCGCCGCACTCGAACAATCGAAGAGCGGCCTGCGCGCCAACGATTTCGGCGCCTCGCCGCTGGCGACCTGGATCGGCCGCGTCGACGGCCTCGAAGAGATCCGGCTGCCGGACGACCTGGCCGGCTGGGATTGCCGCAACAACCGACTGGCGTGGCTGGGGCTGCAGGCCGACGGCTTCCTGGAAGCGGTAGCGGCGGCGCGCGAACGCTACGGCCCGGCGCGCATCGCGCTGGTGCTGGGCACCTCCACCTCGAGCATCGGCGAGACCGAGCTGGCCTACACCCAGCTCGCCGCCGACGGCGGCTTCTCCGCCGACCAGCAGCGGCCGATGGTCCACACCCCGCACTCGCTCGCGATGTTCGTGCAGAAAGCGCTGGGCCTCGAAGGCCCGGCCGAGACGATTTCGACCGCCTGCTCGTCGAGCGCCAAGGTCTTCGCGTCGGCCGAGCGGCTGATCCGCCTCGGACTGGTCGATGCGGCGGTGGTCGGCGGCGTGGACACACTGTGCGGCAGCGTGCTGTTCGGCTTCAACTCGCTCGAACTGGTTTCGCCCGAGCCCTGCCGGCCCTTCGACGCCGCGCGCAACGGCATCAGCCTGGGCGAGGCCGCGGGCTTCGCGCTGCTCGAACGCGGCGCCGGCAGTCTCGAACTGCTGGGCTACGGCGAAGCCAGCGATGCGCATCACATGTCCACGCCGCACCCCGAGGGCCTGGGCGCAGAGCGGGCGCTCGACGACGCCCTGGCGCGCGCCGGGCTCGCGACCGATGCGATCGACTACATCAACATGCACGGCACGGCGAGCATGAAGAACGACGAGGTCGAAGGCGCGCTGGTGGCACGCCGCTTTCCCTCGACCACCCATGCCAGCTCGACCAAGGGCTTCACCGGCCACACGCTGGGCGCGGCCGGCATCGTCGAGGCCGTGATCAGCCTGCTGGCGATCGAGCGCGGCCTGATGCCGGGCACCGTCAACACCACCGTGCTCGACGCCGACTGCGGTCCGCAGATCAAGCTGCAGCCCGTGCGCGGCGACGTGCGCTATGCGCTTTCCAATTCCTTCGGCTTCGGCGGCAACAACTGCTCACTGGTGTTCGGCAAGGGAGCTGCGGCATGAGCGGTGATCGCATGAACGGCGGAACGCCTACGCTCTACATCGAAGGCCCCGCTTTCTGGGCCCCCGCGCTGCCGGGCTGGGAGAGCGCCCGCGCCGTCTTCCGCGGCGAGGCCGCGCCGGCCGAGCCGCCGGCCAGGCGGCCCTCGCCGCAACTGCTGGCGCCGGCCGAACGGCGGCGCGCGCCCGACACCGTGGCGCTGGCGCTCGAAGTCGCGGCCGCCGCCATCGCGGCCTCGGGCCGCCCGGCCGCGGAGATGCCCTGCGTGTTCGCCTCCGCGCACGGCGACCTCGGCATCAACGACTACATGTGCAGCACGCTCGCCAGCGATCCCAAGCTGCTGTCGCCGATCAAGTTCCACAACTCGGTGCACAACGCGGCGGTGGGCTACTGGACCATCGGCACCGGCTGCATGGCGGCGAGCAATTCGCTGTCGGCCTACGAGCACAGCTTTGCCGCCGGCTTTCTCGAAGCCGCGGCGCAGTGCGCGGCCGACCGGCAGGCGGTGCTGCTGGCCGGCTTCGACGTCCCGGCCGTGGGCGCGCTTTCGTCGGTGACCACCAGCCGCGACCTGCTGGCCGTGGCCCTGGTGATCGCGCCCGAGCGCACCGCACGCACGATGGCCTCGTTCGAGTGGTCGCTCGTGAGCGGCGCGCCGGCCGCTCAGCGCGCACCGTCCGATGCGGCGCGGGCATTGAAGGCCAACGCGATGGCCGATGCGCTGCCGCTGTTCGAGATCCTGGCGCGCGGCAAGGCCGAGGCTCTGGACCTGCCGCTCGCGGCCAACCTGTCGCTGCAGCTGCGGCTCGAACCGCAGGGCTGAACACCATGAGCGCCATCCTCCGCCGGCACGATGTCGTGATCATGGGCGGAGGACTCGCGGGGCTCACGCTTGCGCTGCAGCTCAGGCGGCGCTTCGAGGACATCGACGTCGTGGTGCTGGAGCGCCGCACCCATCCCGTGCCGCACGCAGCGCACAAGGTGGGCGAATCCTCGGTCGAGATCGGCGCGCATTACTTCGACACGGTGCTGGGCCTCAAGCCGCACATGCACGGCGAGCAGCTGCGCAAGTTCGGCTTCCGCTTCTTCTTTAGCGAGGGCCGGCGCGACATCGACCAGGTGACGGAGATCGGCGCCAGCCGCTATCTCTCGGTGCCGAGCTACCAGATCGACCGCGGCATCTTCGAGAACTACCTGGCCGAAGAGGCCACGCGCAACGGCGTGCAGTTCACCGACACCGCGCTGGTGCGCAGCATCGACCTGGCCGACGACGCGCGCGAGCCGCACAAGCTCACCTGGACGCAGGACGGCGAGACCCACATCGTCCATGCCCGCTGGCTCATCGACGCCTGCGGCCGCGCCGGCATGCTCAAACGCAAGCTCGGCCTCGCCGCGCCCAACGCGCACGCCTGCAATGCCGTGTGGTTCCGCATCGGCAAGCGCATCACCATCGACGACTGGTCCGACAACGCCGAATGGCGCGCACGCTGCGAGCCGCAGGCGCGCTGGCTCTCGACCAACCACCTGGTCGGCGCCGGCTACTGGGTCTGGCTGATCCCGCTGGCCTCGGGCTCGCATTCGGTCGGCATCGTGGCCGACCCGCGGATTCATCCGATCGCCGCCTTCGACACCTTCGACAAGGCGATGCAGTGGTTCGCCACCTGGCAGCCGCGCCTCTACGACGAACTCGACGACAAGCGGCACCTGCTGCAGGACTTCGCCTTCTTCCGCGACTTCTCGTACGGCTGCAAGCAGGTGTTCTCGGGCCGGCGCTGGGCGCTGACCGGCGAGGCCGGGCTCTTCCTCGACCCCTTCTATTCGCCGGGCAGCGACTTCATCGCGATGAGCAACACCTACATCACCGACCTGATCGCGCACGACCGCGCCGGGCGTTCGGTGGAAGCGCGCGCGCAGCTCTACGACCAGATCTACCACTCCTTCTACGAAAGCACGCTCGCGCTCTACACCGACCAGTACCCGCTGTTCGGCGACCCGGAGGTGCTGCCGGTGAAGGTGATCTGGGATTACACCTACTACTGGGGCGTGCTCTCGCAGATCTTCTTTCAGCAGCGGCTGACCGACCTGGCGCTGCTGGGCAGCTTGCGCGAGGAGCTGCAGCACTGCCAGCGGCTCAACTTCGCGGTGCAGGATTTCCTGCGCGCCTGGTCGGGCGTGAGCGAGAAGCACAACCCGGCCGTGATGCTCGACCAGGCCGCACTGCCCTGGTTCGCCGAACTCAACCGCAGCCTGAACGACCGGCTCGACGACGAGGCTTTCAGGGTCCGCATGCGGGCCTCGGCCGAACAGCTGCGCACGCTGGCCGGCGAAATCCTGGAGCGCGCCACCGGCGCCTATCCGGGCCTCGACGGTGCCGCGCTGCGCGCCGTGCTGGCCGAAAGAACGACGGTCGCGGCGGCCGGCCGCACGCCGGCGCCCATGCTTTTCGCGGCCGGCTGAAGAAACCTGCAGCTTCGAGGTTTACGCGAACTTTACGGAGCGTTCAAGCCTGCTTGGCGCCAGAGGGAGAACCTACAACCATGAGCACCCCCCACCAACTCCTGATGATCGAAGACGACGCCCGCCTGGCGCAGATGGTGGGCGAATACCTCACGCAATCCGGGTTCGGCTTCAGCCACGCCGCCGACGGCGCCAGCGGGCTCGCGCTGCTGCAGGAGCGCTCGCCCGATCTCGTGATCCTCGATCTGATGCTGCCCGACACCGATGGCCTCGAAGTCTGCCGGCGCATCCGGTCGCTCCCCAACGGCCTCGCGAAGGTGTCGGTCCTGATGCTCACCGCCAAGGGCGATCCGATGGACCGAATCATCGGCCTGGAGATCGGGGCCGACGACTACCTGCCCAAGCCCTTCGAACCGCGCGAGCTGCTGGCGCGGATCCGCGCCGTGCTGCGCCGCCGCAACGAGACCACGAGCGAGGCGACGGCCGCCACCGTGATGCGTTTCGGCACGCTGGAGATCGACCGCAACGCGCGCACGGTCACCGTCGGCGGCGCGCTCGCGGACCTCACCTCCTACCAGTTCGACCTGCTGGTCGCGATGGCCGAACGCGCCGGCCGCGTGCTCACGCGCGACCAGATCATGGAAGCGGTGCGCGGCCGCGAACTCGAGGCCTTCGACCGCTCGATCGACGTGCACATGGGCCGCATCCGTGCGGCGATCGAAGTCGATGCCAAGAATCCCAAGCGCATCCTGACGGTGCGCGGCGTCGGCTACGTCTTTGCCAAGCAGCAAGACTGATGCTGATCAACCTCTACCGGCGCCATCTCTACGTCCGCATCTGGCTCGCGGTGGTGGCAGGCGTGGTCATCCTCACGCTCATGGCCAACTGGATCGTGCGCGAGGCGGCCGAGAACGAGCGCGAGCGGCTGTCCAACGTGCCGCGCGAGGTGGTGGTGCTCGACGCCAAGGACCGCGCCATCGGCACGGGCAGCGCGGTGCGCGTGCCCGGCCAGGGGCTCGAATTCGACGTCATGCTCGAGGACGGCCGCGCGCTCTCGCTGCGCGTGGCGCCGCGCGTGCGCCCGAGCGGCACCAGCGGACTGGCGGCCTGGCGCACGCCCTTCGGCCTGGGCTGGATGGTCGCGCTGGTCGGCATCGCGGTGGCGCTGGGCGTCTACCCGATCGTGCGCCGGCTCACCAAGCGGCTCGAAGTGCTGCAGCGCGGCGTGCAACGCTGGGGCGAGGGAGATTTGTCGGTGCGCGTCGCCGAAGAAGGGCAGGACGAAGTGGCAGATCTTTCCAATCGCTTCAATGCGGCCGCCACGCGCATCGAGGAGCTGGTGCGCTCGCACAAGTCCTTGCTGGCCAATGCCTCGCACGAATTGCGCTCGCCGCTCACGCGCATCCGCATGGGGCTCGAACTGATGGGCGAGCAGCCGAGCGCCGCCGCGCGCGACGAAATCGCCCGCAACATCGGCGAGCTCGACCAGTTGATCGACGAGATCCTGCTCGCGAGCCGGCTCGACGCCAAGGAAGCCGACATGGGCACGGTCGAAACGGTCGACCTCACGGGCCTGGCCGCGGAAGAGTGCGCGCGCGTCGACGCAGAGCTCGACGTGGCCGAGCACGCGAGCTGCGAAGCGCTCACGGTGCGCGGCGTGCCGCGCCTGCTGCGCCGCGCGATCCGCAACCTGCTGGAAAACGCGCGCCGGTATGGCGCCGGCGAAATCAGCGTGGAACTCGGCACGCATCCCGGCACGGCGGAGATCCGCGTCAACGACCGTGGCCCGGGCGTGCCGGCGGCGTTGCGCGAGCGCATCTTCGAGCCCTTCTATCGCCTGCCCGGCGCCAGCGAGCGCAACGGCGGCGTGGGCCTGGGCCTGGCGCTGGTCAAGTCGATCACCGAACGCCACGGCGGCAGCGTGCGCTGCGAAGACCGCCCCGGCGGCGGTGCCAGCTTCGTGATCGCCTTGCCGAACTGAGCTGACTTTTCCGGTCAGGAAAGAGGCGCCGGGGGCGGCACCTAAAATCCGCCCCCATGCAGAGATCGCAACTCGTCCGCCCCGCAGCCATGTTCTGGGGGCTGACGGTGTTCATGCCGGTCGGCGTTCCTTATCTCGCGGCCTTTTTGCTGTTCATCGCCCTGGCCGCGGCCGGCGGATGGCGCGAGCGCGCGGTGCGCGTGCGCAGCAACCCGTTGTGGTGGCCGATCATGGCCTACGTGGTGTGGACGCTGGTGGTGCTGGCGCTCGAACCCTACTATCCGCAGACGCCCTCGAACCTGGTGCACGGGCTGCGCATCGCGGCCACGCTGCTGATGGCGCTGGCCCTCACGCGCGAAGAGGCCATGTGGGCGCTGCGCGGCTTTTTGCTGATTGCGCTGGTCAACATGGTGTTGATCGTGCTTTTCTACACGGTCGGCCTTCCGGTGCTGGAGATCTGGCGTGGCGTGCTGATGCCTGTGGGCAACAAGTCGATCAGCAATGCGCTGCTGTTCACGATCGTGGGCGCGACGGCGGCAACCTTCGGTCTGGTGGCGCTGTCGGAACACCGGCGCTGGCGAGCCCTGCCGGCTTTCGCAGTGACGCTGGCCGTGGTCGCGATCATCACCTTCACGCTGCCCTCGCGCACCTCGCTGCTCGGCCTCCTGCTTGTCGTGCCGGCCGCCTGCGTGCACCAGTGGCGGCGCCAGCTCAAGGTGCTCGCGCTGGCAATGGTGCTGGGCGGCGCGGCGGTGGCCGCAGGCCTCTGGTATTCGCCCGCCGTGCAGCAGAAGTTCGCGCTCGGCGTGCAGGAGATCGAGGAGGCGCAGCGCGGCGCGGTGTCCGAAGGCAGTTGGGTGGTGCGCTACTACATGTACCGCGACACGGGGCGCATGATCATCGACCGTCCGTTCGCGGGCTGGGGCATCGGCGGCTGGACCGAGCAATGGCATCTGCGCGGACCCAAGCTGCTGGCCGACTACAACATGCCGCACAACGACTTCCTGTGGATGGGTTCGCAGGCCGGCATACCGGGCGCGCTGAGCCTGCTGGCCATCATCCTCGTAGGGATCTGGCTGGCGTGGCGCCGCGACGACCTGATCGGGCGTTATGCCTTCGTCGCGCAGCTGATCCTCCTGATCGCGACCAACGCCAATTCGGCGCTGCGCGATGCGCAGATCGGGCTCAGCCTGCTCTGGGTGGCGACGATCTACCTGCGGCTGGCGCAGGAGCCCGGGGATTCATGGCGCGAGCTGGTGCCGCGCCGCATTCGATCCGTCTTCAGTGGCGATGCGCCACAGCCTCGCCCGCCTTGAGGCGGTAGACCGTGCCGCAGTAAGGGCACTTGGCCTCGCCCGTGCGCGCCACGTCGAGGTACACCTTGGGGTGCGCGCTCCACAGCTTCATGTCGGCCTTGGGGTTCGGGCAGAACACACCGCCCTGGTGGTTCAAATCGTTGGCCAGCAGTTCGATGACGGCGTTCGTGGACATGGTCAGACTTTGGTGAGCCAGTGGGCGTATTTGGGATTGCGGCCGTTCACGATGTCGAAGAAGGCGCTCTGGATCTTCTCGGTGACGGGCCCGCGCGAGCCTCCATCGCCGCGGTTGCCGATCTCGATGCGGTCGAGTTCGCGGATCGGCGTCACCTCGGCCGCCGTGCCGGTGAAGAAGGCCTCCTCGGCGATGTAGACCTCGTCGCGCGTGATGCGCTTCTGCACCACCTCGATCCCCAAGTCCTTGCAGATGTGCAGGATGGTGTTGCGCGTGATGCCGTTGAGCGCGCCGGCCGACAGGTCGGGCGTGTAGACCACGCCGCCCTTGACCACGAAGATGTTCTCGCCCGCGCCCTCGGACACGAAGCCGCTGGCGTCGAGAAGCAGCGCTTCGTCGTAGCCGTCGTCCAGCGCTTCCATGTTGGCGAGGATCGAGTTGCTGTAGTTGCTCACCGCCTTGGCCTGCGTCATCGTGATGTTGACGTGGTGGCGCGTGTAGCTCGAGGTCTTCACGCGGATGCCGCGCTTCATGCCTTCGTCGCCGAGGTAAGCGCCCCAGGCCCAGGCCGCGACCATGGCGTGGATGCGGTTGCCCTTGGGGCTGACGCCGAGCTTCTCGGAGCCGATCCACACCAGCGGGCGCAGGTAGCAGCTCTCGAGCTTGTTCTCCCGCACCACCTGCTTCTGCGCCTCGTTGAGCTGCTCGGGCGAGAACGGGATCTTCATGCGCAGGATCTTGGCGCTGTTGAACAGGCGCTCGGTGTGCTCGGCCAGGCGGAAGATCGCGGTGCCATCGACGGTGTTGTAGGCCCGAACCCCCTCGAAAGCGCCGCAGCCGTAGTGCAGCGTATGGCTCAGCACGTGGATCTTGGCGTCGCGCCAATCCACGAGATCACCGTCCATCCAGATCTTGCCGTCACGATCGTCCAGTGCGGGGGGCAGCGCGCTCATGTTCTGTGTCCTTTTGGGGGGATGTCGCAAAAGCTTTCGATTTTACGGCGGCGGCCGACTTCGCCCCGCCGACAATGCACGGCTTTGCCAATCAGCCAGAAAAGGGTTTCAGTGTCCGTCTTCAAGAACGTCATCGTCTACCGTATCGAAGCATCGTGGTCGCAGTCGCTGACCCAGGCCGAGCAGAGCCTCGACGCGCTGCGCTTCGTCCCCTGCAGCCCCTCGCAGGAAAAATCCGCCGGCTGGGTCGAGCCCCGCGGCGAAGAACACGGCCCGCTGGTCGAATCGATCGGCGGCCAGTGGCTGCTCGAATACATGATCGAAAGCAAGACCCTGCCCGCGTCCGTGGTGCGCCGCAAGGTCGACGAGCGCGCCGCGCAGATCGAGGCCACCACCGGCCGCAAGCCCGGCAAGAAGGACAAGAAGGAGCTGAAGGAAGACGTCACGCACGAGCTGCTGCCGCTGGCCTTCACGCGCGATGCGCGCATCGCGGTGTGGATCGACCCGGCCGCGCGCCGGCTGGTGGTCAACGCCAGCAACGTGGCGCGAGCCGACGAAGTCGTGACCAGCCTGGTGAAGGCGCTCGAGGGCTTTGCCGTCGCGCAGATCAACACGCAGATGGAGCCGGCCGCGGCCATGTCGGACTGGCTCTCGACCCAGGAGCCGCCGGCAGGCTTCACCATCGACCGCGAATGCGAACTCAAGGCCAGCGACGAGTCGAAGGCCGTGGTGCGCTACGCCAAGCATCCGCTCGACATCGAGGAGGTGCGCCAGCACATCGCCGACGGCAAGCGCCCGACCCGCCTCGCGATGACCTGGGACGACCGCGTGTCCTTCGAGCTGACCGAAGGCCTGCAGCTGCGCAAGATCGTGTTCCTCGAAGGCACGCTCGACGACGCGCCGGCCTCGGGCAAGGAGGACAACTTCGATGCCGATGCAGCGATCGCGACCGGCGAGCTGGGCCAGCTGGTGCCTGAGCTGATCGAAGCGCTGGGCGGGGAGATGAAGCTGGGTGCGGCGGCGGCCGATGCGGCGCCGGCTGCTGTTCCGGCAACCGAAGAGCTGGCGGACGAATCGGCGCCCTTCTAGAACCAACCACCGTTCGGACTGAGCTTGTCGAAGTCGAGTGCAGCGCGCGCCGGCCCTTCGACAAGCTCAGGGCGAACGGGGGGTAGGTGAATCCAGCGACTCGTCGTCACGCACCTCGGGCCGCGTGAGCGCCCACTCGGTCAGCTTGCCGTTCGCGAAGGTCGCATCGACCCAGGAGCCGCCGCCGTCGGTCCAGCGGAATACCTCGGGCTGCTCGTCCTTGGGCGAACGCTGTTCGCCCAGGGCGCGCGTCATCGCGATCACGTGCAGCAGGGTCACTTTCGGCTTGAGCTTGGCGTTGAGCATCACCGCGCTCGCGACCGTGCCGATGGGCCGGTCGGCCGCGCGTTTCAGGACCTGCATGGTGCGGTTGAAATGCATCAGCAGGAACATGACGATGGCGCCGCCGGCCAGCGCGACGCCGCCCCAGCCATAGGCGCGGTAAGACAGGCCGAGCAGCACGAGGCCGCCGAGCGGCACGAAGATTTTCCCGAGATTCATGGCGCTATTGTCGCGCCCCGCGCTACTGGAGCTGCCGGACCACATCCATGGCTTCCTCGATCCGCTCCACCGTGTGGATCGTCAGCCCCTCGATCTCCTTCGCGCCCTTGCGCGGTGCGTTCGCCTTGGGCACCACGGCCACGCTGAAGCCGAGCTTGGCCGCTTCGCGCAGCCGCTCCTGCCCGCGCGGCGCGGGCCGCACCTCGCCGGCCAGGCCGACTTCGCCGAAGGCGATGAAGCCCTTGGGCAAGGGCTTGCCGCGCAGGCTGGAGGTGATGGCGAGCATCACGGCCAGGTCGGCCGCCGGCTCGCTGATGCGCACGCCGCCGACGGCGTTGACGAACACGTCCTGGTCCATGCAGGCCACGCCGGCATGCCGGTGCAGCACCGCGAGCAGCATCGCGAGCCGGTCGCGGTCGAGGCCGACCGAGAGACGGCGCGGGCTGGGCCCGCCGTTGTCGACCAGCGCCTGAATCTCGACCAGCATCGGCCGCGTGCCTTCGAGCGTGACCAGCACCACGCTGCCCGGCACCGGCTCGGCATGCTGGCTCAGGAAGATCGCGCTCGGATTGGCCACGCCCTTCAGCCCGCGCTCGGTCATCGCGAACACGCCGATCTCGTTGACCGCGCCGAAGCGGTTCTTGATGGCGCGCACCAGCCGGAAGCTCGAATGCGTGTCGCCTTCGAAATACAGCACCGTGTCGACCATGTGCTCGAGCACGCGCGGGCCGGCCAGCGCGCCTTCCTTGGTCACGTGGCCCACCAGCACCACCGCCGTGCCGCTCGCCTTGGCGAAGCGCGTGAGGTGCGCCGCGCATTCGCGCACCTGCGCCACCGAACCCGGCGCCGAGGTGAGCTGGTCGGAGTAGACGGTCTGGATCGAATCGATCACCGCGATCGCGGGCCGCGTCGCGTCGAGCGTGGCCAGGATCTTTTCGAGCTGGATCTCGGCCAGCACCTGCACCTGCGAATGGTCGAGGCCCAGCCGCCGCGAGCGCAGCGCCACCTGGGCGCCGCTCTCTTCGCCGGTGACGTAGATCGCGTTGCGGCCGGCGCGCTGCAGCGCATCGACCGCCTGCAGCAGCAGCGTCGACTTGCCGATGCCCGGATCGCCGCCGATCAGCGTGACGCCGCCATCGACGATGCCGCCTCCCAGCACGCGATCGAGTTCGTCGAGCCCGGTCGGCGTGCGTTCGATGTCGGTGGCCTCGATCTCCGACAGCGTCGCCAGTTCGGCCGAACCCGCGAGCGCCGCGAACTGCGTGCCGAAGCGGTTGTTGGCGCTGCCGGCGGCAGGCCCCACCACCTGTTCGATCAGCGTGTTCCAGGCGCCGCAACTCGGGCAGCGGCCGAGCCACTTGGGACTGGTGCCGCCGCATTCGGAGCAGACGAAGATAGTTTTTTCCTTGGCCATCGCCCGAGTGTAGGGAGGGCGCCGGCCCGTGCGCCGTGTCGGCTCAGGGAAAACCCCGCAGCGGCCGGCGCGGAAGGCACTTGCAATTAATTTAACATGTTAAATAATAAGGCCCTCCATGAGCACGCCCTTCGTCCACCGCAATCTCCCGCGCCTGCTGCTTCAGGCGCGCGAAGCCGTCATGGCGCACACGCGTCCCAGCCTGCGCGAGCACGGGCTGAGCGACCAGCAATGGCGCGTGCTTCGCGTGCTGGGCGAACACGGCGTGGTCGAAACCGGTCGCGTCGCACGCGAGGCCTTCATCCTCGGCCCCAGCCTCACCGGCGTGCTCACGCGCATGGAGCGCGACGGGCTGATCCGCCGCGAGCGCGACGCGTCGGACCAGCGCCGCACCGTGGTCGAGGCCACGGCCAAGGGCACGCGCATGGTGAGCAAGCTCTCGCGCACGATCGAATCGCACTACGACTGGATGGAAAAGTCGCTGGGCAAGCAGAAGCTGTCGCAGCTCTATGTGCTGCTGGACGAAGTCATCGAACTGGAACAGCCATGAGCTTTCTACCCGCCGGCACCGTCTACGGCGTGCTGCTCAATTTCCGCGCGGAAGTCGAAGCCCTTGCGCCCCAGATGAGCCAGGCTCCCTACAAGGCGCCGCCGCAGGCGCCGGTGCTCTACGTGAAGACGGCCAACACCTGGAGCCCGCACGGCAGCGCCATCGCCGTGCCGAAAAACGTTCCCGAGGTCGAGGTCGGTGCCACCATCGGCATGGTCATCGGCGCCGACAGCGATGTCGAAGGCTTCGTGCTTATGAACGACCTGTCGATCCCGCATGCGAGCTTCTTCCGCCCGCCCGTCAAGTTCAAGTGCCTCGACGGCTTCCTCGGCCTCGGCCCGGCGATGCGCGACGCGCAGGAGGTGGCGGACCCTGCCGAGTTCCGGCTCGAAGTGCGCATCAACGGCGAGCTGCGGCAGTCGGTGGATTTCTCGCAGCTGGTGCGCAGCGCGTCGCAGTTGCTGGCCGAGGTCGGCGAGTTCATGACGCTCGCGCACGGCGACGTGCTGATGCTGGGCTGCGACGCCGGCCGCCCGCTCGCACGGCCCGGCGACCGCATCGAGATCAGCGCGCCGGGTTTCGAAACGCTTGCCAATACCCTCGTGGGAGAAGAGCCATGAAGCACGCGCGCATTGCCTTCGAAGGCGCGGTGCACGACGCGACCGAACGCGACGGCCGCCTGCTGCTCGCCGACGGCCGCACAGCCGGCTTCGATGACGTGATGTGGCTGCCGCCTCTGGCGCCCACGCCGCGCCCGCGCACCATCCTCGCGCTCGGCCTCAACTACGCCGATCATGCGAAGGAACTCGAATTCAAGGCGCCCGAGGAGCCGCTGGTTTTCGTCAAGGGCGAGAGCACGCTGACCGGTCATCGCCAGACCACGCACCGCCCGGCCGGCGTGTCGTTCATGCACTACGAATGCGAGCTGGTCATCGTGATCGGCAAGACCGCGCGCAAGGTGCAGCGCGACGACGCCTACGACTTCATCGGCGGCTACACCGTGGCCAACGACTACGCGATCCGCGACTACCTCGAGAACTGGTACCGCCCCAACCTGCGCGTGAAGAACCGCGACACCTGCACGCCGATCGGGCCCTGGCGGGTCGACGCGAAGGACGTGCCGGATCCGATGGCGCTCGCGCTGCAGACCACCGTCAACGGCAAGCTCACGCAGTCGGGCAACACGAAGGACATGATCTTCGACGCGCCCTTCCTGATCGAGTACTTCACGAGCTTCATGACCCTCTCGCCCGGCGACCTGATCCTGACGGGCACACCCGACGGCGTGGTCGATTGCCGGCCCGGCGACGTGATCGTGACCGAGATCGAGCGCATCGGCGCGCTGGCCAACACCATCGCGACGGCCTGAAACCACGACAAGGAGACGACATGACCAAGACATCCAGGCTCGCGGCGGCCTTGCTCGCCCTCAGCGTATCGCTGTTCGCTTTCGAAGCGCCTGCGCAATCATTTCCGAGCAAGCAGGTGCGCTGGGTGGTCGGCTACCCGGCCGGCGGCGGCACCGACTTTCTCGCACGCACGACCGGTGCCCAGCTCTCGCAGCAGTTGGGCCAGCCGGTCCTCATCGACAACCGGCCCGGTGCCGGCGCCATCATCGCGTCGGAGCACGTGGCGCGCGCGACGGCCGACGGCTACACGGTGTTCTCGGCCGACAACGGCGTGCTGGTCTACAACCCGGCGCTCTACAAGAAGCTGCCCTATGACGCCGAGAAGGACTTCGCGCTGCTCGGCATGATGGGCCGCTCGTCGCTCGTCATCACGGCATCGCCCAGCGCCGGCTTCGCCGACGCGAAGGCGCTGATCGCCGAGCTCAAGCGCTCGCCGGGCAAGTACAGCATCGCGACCCCGGGCCTCGGCAGCCCGCACCATCTGGCGCTCGAACTGTTCCAGCGCGAAGCGGGCGTCTCGCTGCTGCACGTGCCCTACAAGGGCGGCGCACCGGCGCTGCAGGACCTGATGGGCGGCCAGGTGCCGCTGATGGTGCTGGACCTGCCCAGCGGCGTGAGCGCCGTCAAGGCCGGCAAGGCGGTGCCGCTGATCGCCATGTCCGCGGAGCGCATGCCGCAACTGCCCAACGTGCCGACGGCCAAGGAGCTCGGCTATGCGGGCGTCGAAGCCTACGCCTGGCAGGGCCTGGTGGCGCCCGCGGCCACGCCCAAGGACGTGCAGGCCCGGCTCGGCGCCGAGCTGCAAAAGGCGGTGAGCGACCCCGGCGTGCGGCAGAAGCTCTTCGACGCCGGATGGGATGCAACCCCCGCCGATGCTGCAGCGATGACGCGCTACACCGAGGCGGAACGCAAGAAGTGGCATGCGCTGATCAAGGCGCGCGACATCAAGTTGGACTGAGCATGAAAATCGACCACCTCATCGACGGCAAGCCGGTCGCCGGCCGCGACTATTTCCAAACCGTCAACCCGGCCACGCAAGAGGTGCTGGCCGAGGTCGCCGCCGGCGGTGAAGCCGAAGTGAACGCGGCCGTCGCCGCGGCCAAGGAAGCCTTTCCGAAATGGGCCGGCATGCCCGCACCGCAGCGCGCGAAGCTGATCCGCAAGCTCGGCGACCTGATCGCGGCACACGTGCCCGAGATCGCGCAGACCGAAACCAACGACTGCGGCCAGGTCATCGCCCAAACGGGCAAGCAATTGGTGCCGCGCGCGGCCGACAACTTCTACTACTTCGCCGAGATGTGCACGCGGGTCGACGGCCACACCTACCCGACCGAGACGCACCTCAACTACACGCTGTTCCATCCGGTGGGCGTGTGCGCACTCATCTCGCCGTGGAACGTGCCCTTCATGACCGCCACCTGGAAGGTCGCGCCCTGCCTCGCCTTCGGCAACACCGCGGTGCTCAAGATGAGCGAGCTCTCGCCGCTCACGGCCGCGCGGCTCGGCGAGCTCGCGCTCGAAGCCGGCATTCCGCCCGGCGTGCTGAATCTGGTGCACGGCTACGGCAAGGAAGCGGGCGAGCCGCTGGTCGCGCATCCGGATGTGCGCGCGATCTCCTTCACCGGCTCCACCGCCACGGGCAACCGCATCGTCAAGAGCGCGGGCTTGAAGAAGTTCAGCATGGAGCTCGGCGGCAAGAGCCCTTTCGTGGTCTTCGACGACACCGACCTTGATCGCGCGCTCGACGCCGCCGTGTTCATGATCTTCAGCAACAACGGCGAGCGCTGCACCGCGGGTTCGCGCATCCTGGTGCAGCAGTCGATCTACGCCGACTTCGCGGCCAGGTTCGCCGAGCGCGCGAAGCGCATCACGGTCGGCGATCCGCTCGACGAGAAGACCATCGTCGGCCCGATGATTTCGCAGGCCCACCTCGCCAAGGTGCGCAGCTACATCGAGCTGGGCCCGAAGGAAGGCGCGACGCTCCTGTGCGGCGGGCTTGAAGCGCCCGACCTGCCACAGCGCGTGAAGAAGGGCAACTACGTCGTGCCCACGGTTTTCGCCGACGTCGACAACCGCATGCGCATCGCGCAGGAAGAAATCTTCGGCCCGGTCGCCTGCCTCATTCCGTTCAAGGACGAGGCGGACGCGATCCGCCTGGCCAACGACATCCCGTATGGCCTGTCGAGCTACGTCTGGACCGAGAACATCGGCCGTGCGCACCGCGTCGCCGCTGCCGTCGAGGCGGGCATGTGCTTCGTCAACAGCCAGAACGTGCGCGACCTGCGGCAGCCCTTCGGCGGCACCAAGGCCTCGGGCACGGGGCGTGAAGGCGGCACCTGGAGCTACGAAGTCTTCTGCGAACCGAAGAATGTGGCGGTATCGCTGGGTTCGCACCATATTCCGCACTGGGGCGTGTGACAGGCGCTTTCCGAGGGAGCAATCCAATGAGCCTTTACACCATGCAGAAATTCCTGTTCGCGCTCAACCGCGAGCCCGAGGTGCAGCGCCGCTACGCCGAAGGCGGCGAAGCGCGCGCCGCGCTGCTCGGCGGCTACGCGTTCACCGACGAGGAACGCGAAGCCATCGACAGCGGCGACATCGGCAAGCTCTACGTGCTGGGCTGCAACGGACAGCTGCTGATGCATTTCGCGCCGCTGCTGGGCATGCCCTGGGCCGACTACCTCGCCGCCATGCGCGAAGGCGTGCGCAAATACGGGCCGGTGCGCGCGGGCATCTATGCGATGACCACGGCCCATGATGAAAAGGTGGCCGGCGTATGAGCCTGGTATTTGCAGGCGTGTGCAGCCACGCCCCCGGCATCACCGGCCGCGCAGACCTGGCCGACGCTGCCGTCAAGGACGAATTCCACGCGCAGTTCCGCCGCCTCGGCGCGGCGCTGCATGCGGCCAAGCCCGACGCCGTGATCGTGATCGCGGCCGAGCACTTCGCCAATTTCTTCATGAACAACATGCCGGCCTACGCGATCGGCATGGCCGACAGCTATGAAGGTCCGATCGAGGATCCGAAGTGGATCGGCATCGAACGGACCAAGGTTCCGGGCGACGCCGCACTCTCCCAGCGCCTGATCCGCGAGGTGATGCAGACCGTCGACGTGGCCTATGCCGAGGAGTGGAAGTTCGACCACGGCATCATGGTGCCGCTGCACTTCCTGACGCCGAGCTTCGACACCAAGGTGATCCCGGTCAACATCAACTGCCAGGGCCCGCCGCTCACGCCGCTGCATCGCGCATGGGCCTTCGGCGAAGCGCTGCGTCGCGCCTGCGACAAGCTGCCCGAGCGCATCGCGATCATCGGCACCGGCGGCATCTCGCACTGGCCGGCAACACCCGACTCGGGCAAGGTCAACGAAGCCTGGGACAGCGAGTTCATGCGCCGCTGGTGCGCCAACGACCGCGAGGCGCTGCTCTCGATGGACAGCTACAACGACGAGGCCACTTACCGCGACGCGGGCCAGGGCGGCTTCGAGATCCGCACCTTCATCACGGTCGCGGCTGCGGCGCGCGGCAAGGGCGAGGTCTTTCACATGAAAGCGATTCCGATCTTCGCGGTGAGCTGCACGGCCGCCACGATGTCGGTGGAGTAACAAAGCGATGCCTCATCTCGTGATCCTCTACACGCCCAACATCGAGTTGCAGACCGACATGTCGGCCTTGTGCCGCACGATGGCCGACACCATGCTCGAACAGCGTGACGACGAGGGTAGGCAGGTCTATCCGACCGGCGGCACGCGCGTGCTGGCTTATCCGGCCGCGCACTTCGCGGTGGCCGACGGCAAGGGCGACTACGCCTTCGTCTACCTCAACGTGCGCATGGCGGCGGGGCGCACCGAAGCGGTCAAGAAGCGCATCGGCGATGCATTGCTCGCGAAGGTGAAGGCTCATTTCGAACCGCTGGTCGCCCAGCGGCACGTCGGCATCACGCTGCAGATCGACGAGGCGGCCGGCCAGGTGTACGACGCCAAGATCGGCAACCTGCATCCCCTCTTCAACAAGTAAGCATGCTCGACAAGCAAATCATCCAGCAGCTTGCCGCCGAACTGCACGAAAGCGAGAAGTCGCGCGTGCAGCTGCGGCACTTCTCCCGGCGCTTTCCCGAGATGACGGTCGAGGACGGCTATGCGATCTCGCGCGAATGGGTGAAGACCAAGCTGGCCGAAGGCCGCGTGGTCAAGGGCCACAAGATCGGCCTCACCTCGCGTGCGATGCAGCTGTCCAGCCAGATCACCGAGCCCGACTACGGCACGCTGCTGGACGACATGTTCTTCGAGCAGGGCGGCGACATCCCGTTCACGCGCTTCATCGCGCCGCGCATCGAGGTCGAGCTGGCCTTCGTGCTCGGCAAACGGCTGCAGGGGCCGAACGTAACGATCTTCGAAGTGCTCGCGGCCACCGACTACGTGGTGCCGGCGATCGAGATCATCGATGCGCGCATCGAGCAGTTCGACCGCGAAACCAAGTCCCCGCGCCGCGTCTTCGACACCATCGCCGACAACGCGGCCAACGCCGGCATCGTGACCGGCGGGCGCCCGGTCAAGCCCGACGCGATCGACCTGCGCTGGGTCAGCGCCCTGCTCTACAAGAACGGCGTGATCGAGGAATCGGGCGTGGCCGCGGCCGTGCTCAACCATCCCGCGACCGGCGTGGCCTGGCTCGCCAACAAGCTCGCGCCCTGGGGCGAATGCCTGGAGCCCGGCGAGGTGGTGCTCGGCGGCTCCTTCACGCGGCCGACCACAGGGTTGCCGGGCGACACCTTCCACGCCGACTACGGGCCGCTCGGCTCCATCTCGTTCCGCTTCGTCTGAAAGCCCCCCATGCAAACCCCCACGAATCCCTTCAAGCAGGCTCTCGCCGACAAGCGCACGCAGATCGGCCTCTGGCTCGGTCTCGCCGATTCGTACAGCGCCGAGATCTGCGCCGGCGCCGGCTTCGACTGGCTGCTGATCGACGGCGAGCATTCGCCCAACGGCCTGCGCAGCGTGCTGCAGCAGGCGCAGGCGATCGCCGCCTACCCGGGCGCCAACGCGATAGCGCGCGTGCCGATCGGCCATGGCGACGTCGGCACGGCGCTGATCAAGCAGTACCTCGACCTCGGCCTGCAGACCATCCTGGTGCCGATGGTGGACACGGCGGAACAGGCGCAGGCCATCGTTCGCGCGATGCGCTATCCGCCCGACGGCATCCGCGGCATGGGCGGTGCGCGCGCCTCCCGATGGGGCCGCTACCCCGCGTATGCCAAGGAAGCCAACGACCAGGTCTGCCTGCTGGTGCAGGCCGAGTCGCGCGCGGCGCTGGACAACCTGGACGCGATCGCCGCCGTCGAAGGCGTCGACGGCATCTTCATCGGCCCGGCCGACCTCTCGGCATCGCTGGGCCACGTCGGCAACCCGAACCACCCCGAGGTGCAGGCGGCCATCGAGGACGCGGTCGCGCGCATCAACCGCGCCGGCAAGGCGGCCGGCATCCTGACGCCCGATGAGACGCAGGCGCGCAAGTACCTCGACCTTGGCACGCTCTTCGTCGCCGTCGGCCTGGACACCAACCTGCTGGTGCGCACCACCAGCGCCTTGGCCGCGCGCTTCAAGGACGGCGCGCAAGCCTTGCCGGCAAGCAAGACGTATTAGTGTCATGAGCGATCCCAAGCGCTTCCGCTCCGCGACCATCCGCGACGGCACGATCCGCGCGACTACGCGCAGCTTCCTGCATGCGCTGGGCCAGGACGACGAAGACATCGCGCGCCCGCACATCGGCGTGTTCCACACCGGCGGCGAGATGAGCCCCTGCAACCTGAACCTGCGCGATCAGGCGCAGCACGCCAAGACCGGCATCTACGCAGGCGGCGGCACGCCGCACGAATGCCCGGTGGTCTCGGTGAGCGACGGCCTCACGATGGCGCATTCGGGCATGCGCTTCTCGCTGATCTCGCGCGAGCTGATCGCCGACAGCGTCGAGGCCTCGACGCGCGGCCACCAGTGGGACGGCATCTTCGCCATCGGCGCCTGCGACAAGAACCTGCCGGGCCTGATGATGGGCATGGTGCGCTGCAATGTGCCGAGCGTGTTCGTGCACGGCGGCTCGGCGCTGCCGGGCCAGATGCCCGGCCCGGATGGCCGCGACCTCAACGTGGTCGACACCTACGAAACCATCGGCAAGGTGCTCGCCGGCGCCGCCACGCAGGACGAACTCGAAGCCATGAGCCGCGCCTGCCTGCCGACCGCCGGCGCCTGCGCGGGACAGTTCACCGCCAACACCATGGGCATGGTCTCCGAGGCGCTCGGCCTGGCGCCGATCGGCTCCAGCATGGTGCCGGCCGTCTTCAGCGAACGCGCACCGCTGATGCGCCGCGCCGCGAAGAACCTGATGAAGGCGGTGATGGGCGACAGCCCGCTGCCGCGCGACATCGTCACACGCAAGGCGCTCGAAAACGCCTGTGCCGTGGTCTCGGCCACCGGCGGCTCGACCAACGCTGCGCTGCACCTGCCGGCGATCGCACACGAGGCCGGCATCAAGTTCCATCTCGACGACGTGGCCGAAGTCTTCGCGCGCACGCCGCTCATTGCCGACCTGCGCCCGGGCGGCCAGTACCTGGCGCGCGACGTGTTCTACATCGGCGGCGCCGGCGTGATCCTGCGCACGCTGCTGGCGCAGGGCTTCTTGCACGGCGATGCGCTGACCTTCACCGGCCGCACGCTGGCCGAGGAAGTGGCCGACGCGCCCGAGCCCGACGGCCGCGTCGTGCGCAAGGCCGGCGATCCGATCACACGCGACGGCGGCCTGGCGGTGCTCAAGGGCAACCTGTGTCCCGACGGCGCGCTGCTCAAGACCGCGGGCCTGAAGACGCTGGTGCACCGCGGCCCGGCGCGCGTCTTCGATTCGGAAGAAGCGGCGCAGACGGCGGTGCAGAACAGGCGCTACACGCCGGGCGACGTGATCGTGATCCGCAACGAGGGCCCCAAAGGCAGCCCCGGCATGCGCGAGATGCTGGGCATCACCGCGCTGCTCTACGGCCAGGGCATGGGCGACAAGGTGGCGCTCCTGACCGACGGGCGCTTCTCGGGTGCGACGCGCGGCCTGTGCATCGGCTACGCGGGGCCGGAGGCGGCCGACGGCGGGCCGATCGCGGCGCTCGCGGACGGCGACTTGATCGCCATCGACGCGCGGGCCGAGGCGCGCAGCATCACGGTCGAACTCGGCGCCGCGGAGATCGCCGCGCGGCTCGCCCGACGTGAGGTAAACGCGGGGGTGCGCCAGGGCGGCTTGCTGGAAAAATACGCGCTCACCGTGCGCCCCAGCCACCAGGGCGCCGTGACCCACTCCGGCGCAGTCACCTGGCTGCGCGACGAGACCTGAAGCATCACTCCTGGAGACCTCCGCACCATGAACACTACCCGCCGCCAACTGCTGCAAACCACCGGCGCCTCGGCGCTGCTCGCGAGCCTGGGCCAGCATGCGTTCGCGCAAGCGACGCAGCCCTTCGAGACCGCGCGCCTGATCACCGGCTTCGCCGCCGGCGGCACCTCGGACACGCTGTGCCGACGCGTCGCGACCCGGCTGCAACCGGACTATGGCAAAGCCGTGGTGGTCGAGAACCGCACCGGCGCTGGCGGCCAGATCGCGGTCACGTACGTCAAGAGCCAGCCGGCCGACGGCATGACGATCCTGCAGACGCCGACCTCGATCCTCACCATCTATCCGCACATCTACAAGAAGCTGCCCTACGACCCGCTGGTCGACCTCGCGCCGGTGACGGTGGCCTGCGTGTTCGACTTCGGCTTCGCGGTCGGCCCGGCCGTGCCGGCGAGCGTGAAGTCGGTGCCCGAGTTCCTCGCGTGGGCCAAGACGAATCCCGACGGTGCCAACTTCGGCTCGCCCGCGGCCGGCTCCACGCCGCATTTCATCGGCGCGCTGCTGGGCAAGGGCGCCGGCGTGGAACTCAAGCACGCGGCCTACCGCGGCACGCAGCCGGCCATGCTCGACCTGCTGGGCGGCAACATCGCAGCGGTGTCGGGCCCGATCGGCGACATCACGCAGCACCTGGCCTCGGGCAAGGTGCGCATCCTCGGCGTCTCGGGCACGAAGCGCAGCCGCTTCACGCCCGACGTGCCGACCTTCGAGGAGCAGGGCATCAAGAACGTGACGCACAGCGAATGGTTCGCCTTCCTGCTGCCCGCCAAGGCCTCGCCCGAAGTCGTGGCGCGCGCCAATGCCGCGTTCAAGGTCGCGCTGGCGCAGAAGGACGTGATCGACGGCCTGTCCACCTTCGGACTGGAGGCGATGTCCTCTTCGCCGGCCGAGCTGACCGAGATGATCAGGAAAGACACCGCCAAGTGGGCGCCGATCGTGAAGCAGATCGGGTTCACGGCGGAGGGCTGAGCCGAACCCCCGAACCCCCATACCCGCCACCGACAACCGACAACCCGCAACCCACCCCCCACCGTTCGGGCTGAGCCTGTCGAGGCCAGGGCACTGCGCCCAAGCCCTTCGACAAGCTCAGGGCGAACGGTGGTGGTGGTGGCGGCGGCGGTGAGGGCTTAACCGAAAGAGAACTGCCATGACCACCCATCTCGCCGCCCCGGCCACGCCGGTCCGCCCCGCCATCCACCCCGACGAACAGGAAGCACGGTTGCAGCTCGCCGCCTGCTACCGCGTGTTCGCGATGCTGGGCTGGACGGAGATGATCTACAACCACATCACGGTGCGGCTGCCCGACAGCGTGACGGGTGGCGAGAAGCAGTTCCTGATCAATCCCTTCGGCCTGCACTACAGCGAGGTCACAGCGAGCAACCTGGTCAAGATCGACCTCCAGGGCAAGGTGCTCGACGGCTCGCCGCATCCGGTCAACCCGGCCGGCTTCACGGTGCACGCTGCGATCCATGACGGCCTGCCCGGCGCGCATTGCGTGATGCACACCCACACCACGGCCGGAGTGGCCGTGGCCTGCCTGCAGGGCGGCCTGCAGCAGACCAACTTCTATACCGCGCAGTTGCACGACATGGTCGCGTACCACGACTTCGAAGGCATCACCATCCATGCCGACGAAGGCCCGCGCCTCCTGAAGAGCATCGGCGACCGGCAGGCCGTGATCCTGCGCAACCACGGCCTGCTGGCCTGGGGCCAGACGCTGCCGCAGACCTTTGCGGTGCTCTGGACCCTGCAGCGCGCCTGCGAGATCCAGATGGCGACCTTCTCGATGGGCGCGGCGATTCCCGTGTCCGAGGAGATCGCGCGCAAGTGCACGCGCGACGCCCTGCAATTCAACCCCAAGCACGGCGGCGGGCAGGACGTGTTCGATGCCCTGGTGCGCCAGGTCGATCGCATCGACGACAGCTACAAGCACTGAGAAATCAAGCCATGAAAGTCTGCATCTACGGCGCCGGCGCGATCGGCGGATGGATCGGCGTCGGCCTTGCGCAGGCGGGCATTCGGCTCAACGTGGTCGCGCGCGGCGCGACGCTCGAAACCCTGGAGCGCGACGGGCTCTCGCTGATGCGCGGCGAGGTGCGCACGCGCGTGCCGGTGAACGCGGTGGCCGAGCCCGAGGCACTGGGCGAACAGGACCTGGTGGTGATCGCCGTCAAGGCGCCTTCGCTGCCTGCGGTCGCAAAGCAGATCGCGCCACTGATCGGCCCCGACACGATCGTGCTGACCGCGATGAACGGCGTGCCCTGGTGGTTTCTGCAGGGCGGCTTCGGCGGTGGTCTGGCCGGCACGCAGCTTCAGGCGGTCGACCCCGGCGGGAAGATCGACGCTGCCATTCCCGCGCAGCACGTGATCGGCTGCGTGGTGCACGCCAGCTGCTCGCTCGACGCGCCCGGCGTGGTGCGGCATCACTTCGGCAACGGGCTCATCGTCGGCGAGCCTTCGGGCGAAGCGACGCCGCGCGCGACGAAGCTGGAGGCTCTACTCAAGCAGGCGGGTTTCGAGGCTCGTCTCTCGGCGCAGATCCAGAAGGACGTCTGGTACAAGTTGTGGGGCAACATGACGGTCAACCCGATCAGCGCGCTGACCGGCGCCACCACCGACCTGATCCTCAACGACGACCTGGTGCGCGGCTTCGTCTCGGCCATCATGCTCGAGGCCAAGGAGATCGGCGGGCGCATCGGCATCCCGATCGCCGACAGCCCCGAAGACCGGCACGCGGTCACGCGCAAGCTCGGCGCCTTCAAGACCTCGATGCTGCAGGACGTCGAGGCCGGCCGCGCCATCGAGCTCGACGCGCTGGTGTCGGTGGTGCGCGAGCTCGGCCAATTGACCGGCGTGCAGACGCCCTTCACCGATGCGCTGCTCGGACTGGCGCGCCTGCAGGGCCGGCAGCTCGGACTCTATTGAGACGCCGCTTCAGCGCTTCTGGTGCAACAGGAAGCGAACAGCCTCGGGCAGCGAATTCACGTGCGGCATGAAGCGGTCGAGCACCGCACCCAGCACCACGGCGCAGAACAGGGCGCCGAGCAGCGGCTTCCAGGTCAGGCGCACGGCAGCCGTGAGCCAGCCCTCGCGCGCCACTCGCACCGCGGCGCGCGCCGAGACGTACGAGAACGCGACCTCGATCGCCACCGCGAGCAGCGCCTCCGAGCCGAAGTAGAGCAGCACCAGCGCGCCGGCGCCGAACACGATCGCCAGGCCGATCAGGAAGATCGCGACCACCGGCACGACGACGACCGCACCTTCGTCGGCACCGGCCGCGGCTTCGAGCGCACCGCCGGCGAGGTCGCCGATGCCGGCCGCGTCGAGGTCCACCGCTGCACCGCGGGCCGAAGGCCAGTCGCCGATTCCGGGGTCCGGCACGTCGAGATTGAGCGGCGACTCCTGGCGCACCAGCCGCGCCGCCCACCAGCGCAGCACCAGCAGGTAGCCCAGGTAGCCGGCGCCCAGCGTGACGAAATAGCGCAGCGCCAGCGATTCACCGCCGGCATGCATCTGCAGCCAGGACACCAGCCACATCAGGAGCAGCGTGAAGGTGCCGAGCAGAAGGCCGTGCGTGCGCAGGTTGTGGTTGCGATGCAGGTCGCGCTCGACCTGCGTTTCCCAGAGGCGCACCGAGCGCCAGTTCGAAAGGATCTTCAAGAGCGACGCCTTTCAGTCGACCGCGATCGGCACGCGCGGCGCGACCGCGCACATGAGTTCGTAGCCGACCGTCTGGCCCGACTGCGCGACCTCGTCGATCGACAGCAGCGCGCCCTTCGATGCCCGGCCCCACAGCGTGACTTCGCTGTCGAACCCGGCGTCGGGCACCGGCGTGAGGTCGACGGTGATCATGTCCATGCTGACGCGGCCCACCATGCGCGTGCGCACGCCGTTCACCAGCACCGGCGTGCCTGTCGTGCAGTGCCGCGGATAGCCGTCGGCATAGCCGACCGCCGCCACGCCGATGCGCAGATCCGAATCGGCAGTGAAGCTGGAGCCGTAGCCGATGGTGTCGCCCGCCTTCAGCATCTGCACGGAGATCAATCGCGTCGCGAGCGTCATGCCCGGCTGGAGCTGCCAGTGCGCGGCGTCGTGTTCGGGGAAATCGGGCGCGCTGCCGTAGAGCAGGATGCCGGGGCGCACCCAGTCGGCGCGCGTGACGGCGGCGTGGCGCAGGGTGGCGGCGCTGTTGGCGATCGAGCGCTCGCCGGGCAGGTCTTGCGTGACGCGCTCGAACACTTCGAGCTGGTGGTCGATGCCGCGCGTGCCGTCGGCGTCGCTGAAATGCGTCATCAGCGAGATCTCGTCGACCTGCGGCAGCGCGTTCAGCCGGGTCCAGGCCGAGCGGAAGCGCTCGGGCGTAAAGCCCAGCCGGTTCATGCCCGAGTTCATCTTCAGGAAGACGCGCTGCGGCGCCTGCGTCTTGTGGGCCGCCAGCATGTCGATCTGCGCGTCGCAGTGCACCGTGTGCCAGAGGTCGAGCCGCGAACACAGCTCGAGATCGCGCGCCTCGAACACGCCTTCGAGCAGCAGCACCGGCCCGCGCCAGCCGAGCGCGCGCACGCGCTCCGCCTCGGCGAGGTCGAGCAGCGCAAAGCCGTCGGCGCCGCGGAAGGCGTCGAACACGCGCTCGATGCCGTGCCCGTAGGCATTGGCCTTGACCACCGCCCAGACGCGGGCGTCGAGCGCCGCGCGGCGCGCCCGATCGAGGTTGTGGCGCAAGGCGGCGGTATGGATGGTAGCGAGGATGGGACGAGGCACGGCGTGAACCCGGTGGCTAAGCTGAAAACATTCGCACGAACACGCCGTCGAAGGCGGCGTGTGGCGTCATTTTGACACCGCACCCCCATGCTATAACCGCGCATTCCGCCAGTACCGCGGCCCAACTTCCACTATCGCCAGCAGCCCTTTCTGGCCAGCCAGCCCATCGATGAAGCGCGGTTTCTACACCATCATGTCGGCCCAGTTCTTTTCGTCGCTGGCCGACAACGCGCTTTTCGTTGCTGCGGTGGAACTGATGCGAAGCGGCGGCGCGCCCGAGTGGCAGCGCGCGGCGCTGGTGCCGATCTTCACCATCTTCTACGTGGCGCTGGCGCCGCTGGTCGGCGCCTTCGCCGATGCGCTGCCCAAGGGCCGCGTCATGTTCATCAGCAATGCGATCAAGGTGGTCGGCTGCGTGATCATGTTGTTCGGCACGCACCCGCTGGTGGCCTATGCGGTCGTCGGACTCGGCGCGGCGGCGTATTCGCCGGCCAAGTACGGCATCCTGACCGAACTGCTGCCGGCCTCGCAGCTGGTCAAGGCCAACGGCTGGATCGAGGGCCTGACCATCGCCTCCATCATCCTGGGCATCGTGCTCGGCGGGCAGCTGGTGGGGCATGCGCTGTCGACCCAGCTGCTCGCCATCGACCTGCCGCTCGTCAACACCGGCGTCGACACGCCGCCCGAAGCGGCGATCGCCGCGCTGATCTTCGTCTACATGCTGGCCGCGTGGTTCAACACCCGCATCCCCAACACCGGCGTGGAGATGCGGCCGCTGCGCGCCAATCCGCAGCACGGCTTCCTGCGCAACATGGCGGCGCTCTTGCCCGATTTCTGGCATTGCAACTCGCGGCTCTGGCGCGACAAGCTCGGACAGATCTCGCTGGCCACGACCACGCTGTTCTGGGGCGCCGGCGGCAACCTCAAGTACATCGTGCTGGCCTGGGCCTCGCTGGCGCTGGGCTACAACACGGCACAGGCCTCCTCGCTGACCGGCGTGGTCGCGATCGGCACCGCGGTCGGCGCGATCGTCGCGTCGGTGCGCATGCGGCTCGACATGGCGACGCGCGTGATCCCGCTCGGCATCAGCATGGGCGTGCTGGTCATCGGGATGAACTTCATCGGCAACATCTGGCTCGCCGTGCCCTTCCTGATTTTGCTCGGCGGCCTTGGAGGTTTCCTCGTGGTGCCGATGAACGCACTGCTGCAGCACCGCGGCCACAACCTGATGGGTGCCGGCCGTTCGATCGCGGTGCAGAACTTCAACGAACAGGCCTGCATCCTGATCCTCGGCGCCTTCTACAGCGCGTGCACGGGGCTCGGCCTCTCGGCGTATACGGCCATCACGGCATTCGGCATCGTGGTGGCGGGCTTCATGTGGCTCATCAAGCTCTGGCACAAGAACAACCTGCGCAAGTACCCCGAAGAGGTGGAGCACCTGCTGGCCATCGCTCGCAGCGACAAGCACCATTGACCTCGTTTTGCCGGCACTCGCGCTGATATTCAACGCCTTCGTCTGGGGCGTCTCCTGGTTTCCGTTTCGGCAGATCGAAGCCCATGGGCTGCATCCCGTATGGGCAACAGCGCTCATCTATGGACTGATCCTTGTCGTCATGGGAACGCTGCGCCGGCATGCGTGGCGGGCCTTCGCAGCCCATCCGGCGCTGGTGCTGCTGGGGCTCGCGGCCGGCTTCACCAACGTGGGCTTCAACTGGGCGGTGACGCAGGGCGACGTGGTGCGCGTGGTGCTGCTTTTCTACCTGATGCCGCTGTGGAGCGTGCTGCTGGCCTGGGTCTTTCTCGGCGAACGCCCCCGGCCTGCGGCCCTCGCGCGCGTGGCCCTCGCCCTGGTGGGCGTGGCAGTGGTGCTCAAGACGCCGGAGGTCGAATGGCCGGTGCCCGCGAGCCTGCCGGACTGGCTCGGCGTTGCGGCCGGCTTCAGCTTCTCGGTGGCCAACATCCTGCTGCGAAGGCTGCGAGCGGCGCCCGGCGAGTCGTGCGCGCTCGCGATGTTCGGCGGCTGCGCGCTGGTGGCCGGCCTGACCGCGCTGGCCGGCACCGCGCTCGGCGCCATCGCGCCGCTTCCGCCGGCCGCGCCAGGCTGGCTGGGCTGGGCCGCGCTGCTGGGCGCGGGCTTCGTCTTCGGCAATGTCTGCCTGCAGTACGGCGCCGCGCGGCTCACGGCCAGCGCGACCTCGGTGATCATGCTGTCGGAAGTGCTGTTCGCCAGCATCTCGTCGGTCGCGCTCGGCGCGGCCACCATGGACACGCGCATCTGGATCGGCGGCGCGCTGATCGTGCTGGCCGCCCTGTGGTCGTCGTTTGCGCGAAGCAATGGCGTCGAGGATGATCGGCGCTCTCCCATCCTGAAGGACACGCCATCATGACCAGCGTCTACGACTTCGAAGCCCGGCAGATCGACGGCAAGGCGGTGAAGCTTTCCAAGTACAAGAACAAGGTGCTGCTGATCGTCAACACGGCCAGCAAATGCGGCTTCACGCCGCAGTTCGAGGGCCTGGAAGCGCTGCACGAAAAGTACGCCGGCAAGGGCCTCGCGGTGCTCGGCTTCCCGTCCAACCAGTTCGGCAACCAGGACCCGGGCACCAACGAGGAGATCGGCGCCTTCTGCGTCGAGAACTACGGCGTGAGCTTTCCGATGATGGAAAAGATCGACGTCAACGGTTCCGGCGCGGCGCCGCTCTACCAGTGGCTCACCAAGGAGGCGCCGGGCCTGCTCGGAAGCACCGCGATCAAGTGGAACTTCACCAAGTTCCTGGTCGGCAAGGACGGCCGCGTGATCAAGCGCTACGCGCCGCTCGACACGCCGGCCTCGATGACGCGGGATATCGAGGCGGCGCTGGCGGCTTGACGCAGCGTCCGGGTCAGAAGCGGAAATCCGCCGTCTTCGACCCGCTGCCGACCGTCACGGTCTGGCTCTTGCTCATGCCCTCGGTGGCCGCCTCGACCGTGTAGCGGCCGGCAGGCAGGGTGATGAGGCACACCGGCCCCGAGGCGCGCATCGCAAGCGCGGTGCCGCCGCCACCGTCCTTGATGGTCACGGCGACTTCGGCCAGGTAGGCGCCGTCCGCACGCGCGAACAGCAGCGACAGCGGGTAGTCCTTCATCGCGGTGCGCATCGCGGTGGATTCGTCCGAGCCGATGCCGCCGCACACATACTGCACGGCGCCCTGGCTCTTCATGGGCGGCATGGTGGCCGCAGCCTGGGCGTGCGCCAGCCACGGCGCGGCGGCGCAGGCGCACAGGCCGGCGGCGCGCAGAAGGGTTTGAAAAGTGACGCGCATCGACAAGCTCCCGGAATGAAAGGACGGCCATCGTCCCGCTCCGGCGCCCGGCGGCAGGTCGGACCGCGCGCCCTTTGCGTGTGCGCTCAGGCCGTCGCCAGCGCCTCGTCGAGCAGCTCGACCCAGTGCCGCACCGGCGTCTCGCTGCCGCTTTGCAGGTGCGTGATGCAGCCGATGTTGGCCGACACGATGGTCGTCGGCTTCAGCCGGTCCAGATGGCCGAGCTTGCGGTCGCGCAAAGGGTAGGCCAGCTCGGGCTGCAGCACCGAGTAGGTGCCAGCCGAGCCGCAGCACAGGTGCGATTCGTTCATCGCCAGCTGCACGTCGAAGCCGAGTGCACGCAGGTTCGTCTCGACGCCGCCGCGCAGCTGCTGCCCGTGCTGCAGCGTGCAGGGCGGGTGGTAGGCGACGACGCCGGCCGGTGCGTTCACGCGGCCCTTCAAGGCCGGCACGAGTTCGGGCAGCAGCTCGCTCAGATCCTTGGTGAGCGCGCTGATCCGCTCGGCCTTCGCCGCATAGGCCGGGTCCTCGCGCAGGATATGGCCGTACTCGCGCACGGTGACGCCGCAGCCGGAGGCGTTCATCACGATCGCCTCGACGGCGCCGGCTTCGACGTACGGCCACCAGGCGTCGATGTTGGCGCGCATCTGCGCAGTGCCGCCCTGCTGGTCGTTCAGGTGGAACTTCACGGCGCCGCAGCAGCCGGCGGCGGGCGCGAGCACGGTCTCGATGCCGGCGGCGTCGAGCACGCGCGCGGTGGCGCTGTTGATGTTGGGCGCCATCGAAGGCTGCACGCAGCCGGCCAGCATCAGCATCTTGCGCGCGTGCGTGCGCGCGGGCCATGCGCCGGCGGGCTGCGGCGCCGGCACCTTGGCCTTGAGCTTGGCCGGCAGCAGGCCGCGCACCGACTGGCCCAGCTTCATCGCGGGGCCGAAGACGGGCGAGGGCAAGGCCTCCTTCAGCAGCCAGCGCGTGGCCGATTCCAGCGGCGGGCGCGGCACTTTCCGGTCGACGATCTTGCGGCCGATGTCGACCAGGTGCCCGTACTGCACGCCGCTCGGGCAGGTGCTCTCGCAGTTGCGGCACGTGAGGCAGCGGTCCAGGTGCAGCTGCGTGCTGCGCGTGGGCGGCTTGCCTTCGAGCACCTGCTTGATCAGGTAGATGCGCCCGCGCGGACCGTCGAGTTCGTCGCCGAGCAATTGGTAGGTCGGGCAGGTCGCGGTGCAGAAGCCGCAGTGCACGCATTTGCGCAGGATCGCCTCGGCTTCTCGGCCGTCGGCGGTGCCCTGAAATTCGGGGGCGAGTTCGGTTTGCATGAAGCTGGGTGTCAGTCCGCGGGGTAGAGCCGTCCGCGATCGAAGACGGCGTGAGGGTCGAACTCGCGCATCAGGGCGCGGTGGATGCGCTCCAGCGGCGGGCTCAGCGCATCGAATCGGCCGAGCACGCGCTGACCACGGTCGGCCGAGGGCATGAACAGCGTCGCATGCCCGCCGACCGCGCGGGCCGCCGCGCGCAGCTTCGGCCCCTCGTCGGGCGATGCCAGATACCAGCGCTGTGCGCCATGCCATTCGATCAGCGGCGCGCCCTGGAGCGCAAGAACCGGTGCGATCTGCGGCACCGACAGGCGCCACAGATCGCGCGCGCCGCGTTCGCCGAACCATGGCGAGCGTTGGTCGCGCGCAGCCTGCCATTCAGCCTCGGCCTGCGCGGGGTCTTGCCGCTCGCCGCCGAGGTGAACGCAGGCAGCCTGCACCGCGGCCACTGCACCGCGCAGGCGCAGCCAGAGCCGGCCCGCGCCGCCCTCTTCCATCCAGCGGCTCGCATTGAGCGGCAGCGGCTGGCCGCCCCAGCCGTTGAGCAGGCGCAGCGCGTCGGACTGGCGGCATTCGAAGACCAGCGTGGCCTCGGCGGGCGCTGCCGGCAGCACCTTGAGACTGACTTCGGCAATGACACCGAGCACGCCCAGCGAGCCGGCCAGCACGCGCGAGACGTCGTAGCCGGCGACGTTCTTCATGACCTGGCCGCCGAAGCTGAGCAGTTCGCCGCGGCCGTTGACCAGCATGGCGCCGAGCACGTAGTCGCGCAGCGCGCCGACGCTGGCACGCGCCGGGCCGCTGAGGCCGGCGGCCACCATGCCGCCCACGGTGCCCGCGGCACCGAAGCGCGGCGGCTCGAAGGGCAGGCATTGGCCCCGCTCCGCGAGCACCGCCTCGAGCTCGGCCAGCGACGTGCCGGCGAGCGCGCTGACGACCAGTTCGGTGGGCTCGTAGCTCGTGATGCCTGTCAGCGCGGCGGTGGAAAGCGTCTCGCCCTGCGGCGGCTCGCCGTAGAAGTCCTTGGTGCCGGCGCCGCGGATGCGAAGCAGCGAGTGCTCGGCGGCTGCGGCGCGGATGCGCTCGGCGATCTGGCGAAGGGCTGGATCCATGCGGGCGATCGTACCGCCCGCCACCCGAGGCCGGCGCCGGGCCGCCCCAAGGCGGCCTGCGGCCCCCTCGGGGGGCAGCGAGTACACGGAGTGACGGAGCGTGGGGGCTACCTCAATCCTGAAAGAAATCGACGGGCAGTCCTGACACTTCCGCGGGGATTGCGAGTACGTGGCCTGATGCCGGGCGCTGCTCGAGTTCCCCGGCCGGCCGGCCGCGGCGCGCGCTGGTGACGAACAGGGTCCGCAGGTCATCGCCGCCGAAGCAGGGCATGGTGGGGCATTGCACGGGCGTGGGCAGCGCGGCCACCTGCTCGCCCGAAGGCGCATAACGCAGCAGTTGGCCGCCCTCGAACATCGAGACCCAGTAGTGGCCCTCGGCATCGAGGGTGGCGCCGTCGGGACGGCCTTCGTAGCGCAGCGGCGACTCGGAGGTCCAGCCTTCGGGCTTGGATGGGAACTGCAGGAACGTGCGCGGGCGCGTGAGGCGGTTGGCCCCGGACTCCCAGTCCCAGGCGCGGACGCGGTGCGCAGCGGTGTCGGCCCAATAGAGCGTCGTCGCGTCGGGCGAGAAGGCGAGGCCGTTGCCGGTGGTGGCCTCGTTGGCCATCTGCGTGAGCACCGGCGTGCGGCCGCCGCGCGCGTCCAGGCAATAGAGCGCGGCGTTCGGCCGGTCCTTGGCCTCGTTCAGCGTGCTGGCCCAGAAGCGGCCCAGCGCGTCGCACTTGCCGTCGTTGAAGCGCATGGTGCGCACGTCATGGTCCACATGCACGATGGCTGTGAGCGCGCCGCCCCATTCGCGCGCACGGTAGATGCCGTCGCGCAGCGCGATCACCAGACCGCCGCTTGCCGCCGGTGCCATGCAGCCAGGCTCGGTCGGCAGGGCCCATCGCTCGACGGTGGCGCTGCCGATCTCGCCGCGTGTGCGCAAGACGGCGCGGCCGGGGATGTCAAGCCAGTAGAGAGAGCGTTCGGCGGGATGCCAGAACGGAGATTCGCCGAGCTGGCAGAGGCTGTCGTCGAGGGTGGTCCACATGGGAACCATTAGGCCAAAAAAATGGCCCGCTTGCGCCGAAGCGCTTTGCGGGCCGAACATCCAGAGGAGACCTTGCCTGAATTGATCCTTGCGGGGCCGCCGGGGCGGCCCCTTCGTCCTTAGCGGTTGTAGGCGGTTTCGCCGTGGGCCGAGATATCGAGGCCTTCGCGTTCTTCTTCCTCGGTCACGCGCAGGCCGATGGTGAGGTCGGCGATCTTGAAGGCGATGAAGGCGACCACGCCCGACCACACGATGGTCAGAAGCACGGCCTTGAGCTGGATCCAGACCTGTGCGCCGATGCCGTTGGACACCACGCCGGCCGTGACCCAGTCGCCCACCAGGCCGGGGCCGCCGAGCGCCTGGGTGTTGAACACGCCGGTCAGCAGCGCGCCGACGATACCGCCGACACCGTGCACGCCGAAGACGTCGAGCGAGTCGTCGGCGCCCAGCATCTTCTTCAGGCCGTTGACGCCCCAGAGGCAGGCGAAGCCGGCGACGAAGCCGATGACGATCGCGCCCATCAGGCCGACGTTGCCGGCGGCCGGGGTGATCGCCACGAGACCGGCGACGGCACCCGAGGCGGCACCCAGCATCGAGGCCTTGCCGCGCATGAGCGCTTCACCGATGCACCACGCGAGCACGGCGGCCGAGGTGGCCGAGAAGGTGTTCATGAAGGCCAGCACGGCACTGGTGCCCGCCTCGAGGGCGGAGCCGGCATTGAAGCCGAACCAGCCGACCCACAGCAGCGAGGCACCCACCATCGTGAGCGTCAGCGAATGCGGCGTGAAGGATTCCTTGCCGTAGCCGATGCGCTTGCCGATCAGGAAGGCGCCGACCAGGCCGGCGACGGCCGCGTTGATGTGCACCACGGTGCCGCCCGCGAAATCGAGCGCGCCCCATTGCCAGATCAGGCCGGCCTTGGCGTTCATGGCGTCGACCACGTCCTTGTTGGCATAGGCGTCCGGGCCCATCCAGAACCAGACCATGTGCGCGATCGGCGCATAGCTGAAGGTGAACCACAGCGCCATGAAGAGCAGCACGGCCGAGAACTTGATGCGCTCGGCGAAGGCACCCACGATCAGGCAGCAGGTGATGCCCGCGAAGGTGGCCTGGAAGGCGGCGAACAGCAGTTCGGGGATGTAGACGCCTTTGCTGAAGGTCGCACCCGGTGCGAAGACGCCGGTGGCCGAATCGAAGATGCCCTTCATGAAGAGGCGGTCGAATCCGCCGATGAAGGAGTTGCCTTCGGTGAACGCGAGGCTGTAGCCGTAGATGAGCCACAGCACCACGATCATCGAGAAGGTGACCATCACCTGCATCAGCACCGACAGCATGTTCTTGCTGCGCACCAGGCCGCCGTAGAAGAGCGCCAGGCCCGGGACCGTCATCATGATGACGAGCAGGGTGGACACCAGCATCCACGCGGTGTCGCCCTTGTTGAAGGAAGGTGCGGCCGCGGCGGCCGGCGCGGCTGCGTCGGCGGCGGGTGCCGCGGCGGCGGCAGGAGCGGCTGCCGGCGCAGCGGCGGCGGGTGCCGAGGCCGCTTCGGCGGGCGCCGCCGGCGTCTGGGCAAAGCCGGCAGTGCCGGCAAAGAGCACGCTCAAGCCGAGCGCAAGAGAGACAAGCAGTTTTTTCATTTCGATTTTTCTTTCGTGCCTTGAAGTCAGAGGGCTTCGCGGCCCGTTTCTCCGGTGCGGATGCGGACAACCTGCTCCAGGTTGTAGACAAAGACCTTGCCGTCGCCGATCTTGCCGGTGCGCGCGGCGCTTTCGACGGCCTCGATCACGCGCTCGACGAGCTCGTCGGCCACGGCGGCCTCGATCTTGACCTTCGGCAGGAAGTCGACCACGTACTCGGCGCCGCGGTACAGCTCGGTGTGGCCCTTCTGGCGACCGAAGCCTTTGACCTCGGTCACGGTGATGCCCTGCACACCGATGGCCGAAAGCGCTTCACGCACCTCGTCGAGCTTGAATGGTTTGATGATGGCTGTGACCAGCTTCATGATGTTTCTCCTACGGATGGAACAGAGGACCGCGCGTTGCCGTGATCAGAGCGTCTTGGTCAGCGTGACGATGAATCGCGCCTTGTTGGGCGAGAAGGTGGTGGCGCCGAAGGTGCCGAAGCCGAGGTCCACGCCGGGGTTGGACACCAGCAGGTACGAACTCTTCTTGTTGGCGCCCTGCACCGAGCCGGCCAGCGACAGGCCGTTGCCGAAGTCGTAGGAAGCGCCCACGTTGTAGTCGACGTAGCTCTTGTAGCCGAGGCTGCGGATGTCGCTGCTCATGTGGGTGTAGCCCACGGCGGCCTTGAGCGTGACCTTGGGCACGATCTCCTTGGAGTACGACAGGTTCAGGTAGCCGGTGTTGCGGCCCTTCAGGCCCGAACCATCCTTGTTGCCCGCGTAGTTGAAGTAGTCCTTGGACACCGTGTGCGAGTACTTGAAGGTGAACGAGCCGATGGCCTCGTCGGCATAGGTGGCCGCGCCGTAGAGCTCGGTGGTGTTGCCGCGGGTGTTGCCCGGATAGATGTAGCTGAGTGCGCCGAAGTCGAGGTCCACCGGGCCGGCCTTGAACTTGTAGCCGCCGTAGATGTCGCTCTCGATGTCGTTGCCCGCGAGCCAGTTGACGCTGGAGTTCCAGTTGCCGATGTAGAAGCCGCTCTCGCCGAAGGCATAGTCGAAGCCGCCCTGGATGGCGGGCTTGAAGCCCTTGGTCTTGGCGAAGCCGTCGTTGCGAATCACGTCCTGATCCTGACCGCGAAACTTGTAGTTGCTGGTGAGGGCAACGTTGCCTGTGAGCTGGGCGCTCGCGCAGAAGGGCATGGCAGCCAGCGAGACCACGGCCAGGGCATAGGCGGTTTTACGGTGCATCATCGAGAGACTCCTCGGAGGTTTTGGAATGGAATGGAATCCATCTCAAAGCAGGGAGCGTGCCAAACTGTCAATCAGCTGTAACTGACACAAGCGCACTTGCACGTGTTCACGACAAGAGATGGGTGCACCATCTTGGGGAAAGGGAGAGAAATGAGTTTGTCTTTGGTGCAAAGCCGCGCGTTGTTGGGCCTGGAAGCCGCCAGTGTCACGGTCGAGGTGCATCTGGCGAACGGTTTGCCCAGCTTCACGCTGGTCGGCCTGGCCGATGTGGAGGTGAAGGAAGCGCGCGAACGGGTGCGCTCGGCCATTCAGAACGCCGGGCTCGAATTCCCCAACAACAAGCGCATCACGGTCAACCTGGCGCCGGCCGATCTGCCCAAGGATTCGGGCCGCTTCGACCTGCCGATCGCGCTCGGCATCCTGGCGGCGAGCGGCCAGATCGAGGCGGCGCGGCTGTCCGGCCATGAGTTCGCGGGGGAGCTCTCGCTGTCGGGACAGCTCAGGCCCGTGCGTGGTGCACTCGCGATGGCGCTGGCCTTGCACAGCCGCGGAATCGCGACCCGCCTGGTGCTGCCGGCCGACAGCGCGCAGGAGGCCGCGCTGGTGCCGGGCGCGGAGGTCTATGGCGCCGCGCATCTGCTCGACGTGGTGCGGCAGTTTCTACCGGCCGGCGTTGCGTCGCTCGCGGAACCGTCGACTGACGAGGGCTGGGCGCGCGTGCGGCCGGCGCCCGGCGGGTCGAGCACCGCGCACGCAGATCTGGCCGAGGTCAAGGGCCACGCGGGCGCCAAGCGTGCGCTCGAAATCGCGGCCGCCGGCAACCACAGCCTGTTGATGGTGGGCCCGCCCGGCTCGGGCAAGTCGATGCTGGCCCAGCGCTTCGCCGGCCTGCTGCCGGCCATGAGCGTGGACGAAGCACTGGAGAGCGCGGCTGTCGCCAGCCTGCATGGCCGCTTCGCCACAGAGCGCTGGATGTGCCGGCCCACCTGCAGCCCGCATCACACCTCGAGCGCGGTCGCACTGGTCGGCGGCGGCTCGCCGCCGCGGCCGGGCGAGATCTCGCTCGCTCACCACGGCGTGCTGTTTCTCGACGAATTCCCGGAGTTCGCCAGATCGGCGCTCGAAGCGCTGCGCGAGCCGCTGGAGACCGGCACGATCACGATCGCGCGCGCCGCGCGGCGCGCCGAGTTTCCGGCGCGCTTCCAGCTCGTCGCGGCGATGAACCCGTGCCCCTGCGGCTACCTCGGCTCCATGCTCAAGGCCTGCCGCTGCACGCCGGACCAGGTGGCGCGCTACCAGGGCAAGCTGAGCGGGCCGCTGCTGGACCGCATCGACCTGCACATCGAGGTGCCCGCAGTCTCGGCGCGGCAACTGCTCGACACGCCCGCCGGCGAAGCGACCGAGAGCATCCGCGGCCGCGTGATGCTCGCGCGCGAGCACGCGATGCAGCGGCAGGGCAAGCCCAACCAGGCGTTGCAGGGCGGCGAGATCGACCGGCACGCCGCGCTCGACGCGACGGCGCTCGAATTCATGCACACCGCGGCGGCTCGGCTCGGCTGGTCGGCGCGCAGCACGCACCGCGCGCTCAAGGTGGCCCGCACGATCGCCGACCTGGCCGGCGGCGGCGCGCTGCAGGTCGCGCATGTGGCGGAGGCGGTGCAGTACCGGCGCGCCTTGCGCGCGGAGGGTTGAGCTAATCCAAAGGAGAGGTCGCAGCCTCCGGATAGAGATTCGGCAAGAGAAGATGCAATGCATCGAGCGGAAAGCCGATGCCGACGCGGCCCTTGGGACCGTCGCTGACCAGCAGGCCATCCTTCAGCAGCTGCGCGAGCACCTTTCGACCGGTCCGATCTGCCAAGCCAGTCATCTGCACAAACTCTCCACGCGTCACCGGCCCAGCCGCTAGGACGTGATGCAAGGGCAGCACGGCTTCCTCGCGGTAGTCCGCGTATTGCGCGGAAGCGCCGCGATAAAGGACCATGCCCTTGATTCGCTCTTTCAGCTCACCCAGATCCAGCATCTTGGTCATGAACGAGACCTGGTCTTCGCAGAGCTGGATGAAGAACCTGCACCACTCCCAGAGCATTCGCTCGCTCAGGTTGCCGCGGCCGTCGAGATCGCCGTGACGCGCCATGTCTGCATTGGAGAGCAGCTCGTAGTAGCGATCGCGTTGACGCGCCAACCCACGGTTGACCGACCAGAGCCCGGCGGTCAATGGCCAGAGCGCGCAGTGCATCTGCAGACGGCTCGCTCGCCCGTTGCCGTCGCGAAACGGATGCGTCCAGACGGCGCGATGGTGCTCGGAAGCAACGACATACAGCATCGGGTCGAATCCCCAAGGACGCGCATACACCTCGTCCATCCGAGCGAGGAATGCCGGCACCGACCGCCATGCGGGCGGTTGATGGCGACCGACGCGAACGTCCTCGGTGCGCAATACGCCGGGCTGGACCACGTGACCATCGCCGGCGCGGCGGTCCTCCTCGGACAGGCGACCGTAGAGGCTGGCGTGGGACTTCAACAACCAGTCGCTACGCAAGGCAGCGGCCTGGTCGGGCTGGTCGGGCAATTGCTGTTCGAGCTCCTGTTCGGCCTCGATGTGCGCGACAGCCAGTCGCTGCAGCTTCGCGACATCCGGCTTGTCAGAGAAATCCCGCTTCATCGCCCGGTCGATGTTCATCGGATGCGTGCTTTGCCCCTCGATGCGATTCGAGTCGTACGAGTTCATGGAGCGCACCACTTGCCGTAATTGTTCGCGGGCCGATTCGCTTGCAGCGCCTTGCAAACGATGACCCTTCTCGACCACCGACCTGGTGGCAAAGGAAAGCTCGTCCAGTCGCGAGCGCGGAAGCAGAGGCTCGAACTGATGAATCTGGTCGTAGACCTCAATCGGAGAGGGAGGAGAGGACGCCATTTTGCCGATCTTTGTGCCGGCTCAATCTACAAACAAAACCTATTTATGGCAATAGGTTACGCTGGCATCTCCAAAAAATATTCGTCTTTTATTGCCGATTATTTTGCCAGTTCCCCGCCGACAACCTTACTCAGCGCTTGAACCGCCCCCCGCTGATGATCGACAGATCCACGTAGTCGATGCCCGAATGATCCTGCGGCGAGTAGCCCACCTCGAGGCCGCCGCCGATGTCGTACTGCAGGTTGTTGAGCGCCGCCAGCACCTTCGCGCGGGTCGGCTTGGGGCCGGCGCGGCGCAGCGCTTCCACCAGCACCTTGGTGGCGACATAACCTTCGAGCAGCGCCGGCGACAGCTCGATGTCGCCCTTGGCCTTGGCGAGGTCCGAGGCTTCCTTGATCAGCGGATGGCCGAAGGAGCGCTCGTACGGCAGCACCTGCGTCACGATCACGCCGGCGCTGGCGTTGCCGAGTTCCTTGATGAAGCCCGAGGCCGCGTTGTTCGACAGCGTGATGATCTGCGCCGCCGAGCCCGCGGCGCGCAGCGCCTTGACGCCTTCGGTGACCGCGGTGCCCGAGCCGATCCACAGCACGGCTTGCGCATTGGCGGCCGTGATCTTCGGGACGATCACCGCGTAGTCGGGCTTGTTGCGATCGGCCAGCGCCAGCGCGACCGGCTTCAGGCCGGCCTTGTCGAAACCCTTGTTCGCGCCTTCCATCGCGTCCTTGCCGAAAGAGTCGTCGGCCTGGACCACGGCGATGCGCTGCATGCCCACGGTGTGCAGATGCTGCACCGCCTTCTCGGCCTCGCGCTGGTAGGTGGAGCGCACGTTGAAGATGTACTTCTGCACCGGCTTGTGCAGCGCCATCGCGCCGGTGGAAGGGCCGATCAGCGGCGTGCCGGACTTGTCGAGCAAGGGGATGACCGCGAGCGCGTTGGGCGTGCCGCGGTTGAGCAGCAGCGCGACAACCTTCTTCTCCTCGATCAGGATGCGCGTGTTCTCCAGCGAGCGCTTGGGATCGAGCCCGTCGTCCAGCCGGATCATCTCGATCTTCTCGCCATGGATGCCGCCCTGCGCGTTGACTTGGTCGATGACCAGCTGGGAGCCGGCGATGGTCTCCTTGACGCTGGCGGCCACCGGGCCCGACATGTCGGCCGACTGCCCGATCAGTATCTGGGCGTTGGCGCCGATGCCGGCGAGGGCCAGCGCAGCAGCGCAACTGAGAACACGCACGGTCTTCATGACGCTCCTTCAAGCGAAAGCCGGCGCGAAAAGCACGGCCAAAGTGTGTGCAATTGTTAACGGTTGCGTGCGTCGGGCGGCATAGGCAAACCCTTTCAGGATTTCGTCTTACTTATTGCGCCTCGATGCCGAAGGCGCGGATGCGCTGTGTGATGACTTCGTATTCAGTCTTGTAGCTTCCGGCAAACTGCTCGGGCGTCGTATTCATGACTTCGAAGCCGCGCTCGACCAGGAGCTGCGTCACATCGGGCGCGCCGACGATGGCGCGGATCTCGGAGGCCAGCCGCTGCACGACGGCCGGCGGCGTGCGCGCCGGCACCAGCACGCCGAGCCACACGTTGGTGTCGTACAGCGGATCGGTGAAGCCGAGTTCGCGCAGGGTCGGCACCTGCGGCAAGGCGGTCGAACGGTCACGGCCCAGCACGGCCAGCGGCGTCAGCTTGCCGGCCTGCACATGCTGCTTCGCGCTCGCCACCGACGACAGGCCGATGCTCACGGTCTTCGACAGCAGGTCGGTCACGACCGGGCCTTCGCCTTTCTGCGGCACATGGACCATGCCGGCCTTGAGTTCGCGGTTGAGCGATTCGCCGGCCAGGTGCCCGAGCCCGCCGATCCCCCACGATGCGTAGCTCAGACTCGCGGGCTGGCGCGCGGCGAGCTTGCGCAGATCGTCGATGCTCTTCGCCGGCAGGTCGGTGTTGGCCGAGATCAGCGCCGGACTGCGCGCGATCTGCGTGACGAAGGCGAAGTCCTTCTGCGGGTCGTAGGGCAGCGTCTTGAAGAGCGCCGCGTTGTTGATCTGCGTGTCGGTGATGGTCAGGAGCACGGTGTAGCCGTCGGCCGGCGAACGCGCCACGTCCGAGGCGCCGAGCGCACCGGCGGCACCGGGCTTGTTGTCGACCACGACCGCCTGGCCCAGACTCCTGGAGAGCCGCTCTCCGACCAGCCGGGCGACGAAATCGGTCGCGCCGCCCGCCGGATAAGGCACCACCAACCGCACCGTCTTCGCGGGAAAGGCCGGCTGCGCCGCGGCGCCGAGCGGCAAGGCGGCCAAGCATGCGGCGGCCATCAGGGTCCTGAACATCGTGTGTCTCCGTTGGTTGCGAAGGGAATGCGGCGGCGGCTCAGGCCTGTTCGGCTTCGATGGCCTGCGCCACCAGCCGGCGGAATTGCGCGAGCGCAGCGTCCATCGCCAGCGGCAGCATCGGTGTGTCC